>Ga0209060_10000359_pt1 | contig 91447 bp, 71 predicted proteins | sample Coa_R1_8_FD_187155 | JGI IMG/M metagenome (GOLD analysis project Ga0209060, IMG submission 187155) | Surface soil microbial communities from Centralia Pennsylvania, which are recovering from an underground coalmine fire - Coalmine... | ecosystem: Environmental > Terrestrial > Soil >... | reverse complement strand
GATAATCGCCGGAGATGTCGACCGGCACATAGGCCGCGAGCTTGGGCGCCGCTGCAAGCAGAAGGCGGATTTTCGCGGTCGAGCCGCTGCCGAATTCGACGAGGGCCGCACCCGGCGGAATGAGCTCGGCGATCTCGCCGCTCTTGCCGCGCAGCACCTGCATTTCGCTGCGCGTGGGATAATATTCGGGCAGCCGCATGATCTCTTCGAACAGGCGCGAGCCTTCGGCGTCGTAGAAATATTTCGCCGACATGAATTTCGGCCGCGACGAAAGCCCCTTGAGGGCGTCGGTGGCGAAGGCGTTCGCCTCCGCCTGCGGTTTTTTCGTAAGCGGACGTAGCTTGGCGGCCGCGCGTGGCATGTTGCGCTCCCGGTGAGGTTCAGACGTCGTATTCGGCGAGCCGCAAGCCGGTGAATTGCCAGCGCGACGGCGGATAGAAGAAATTGCGATAACTCACGCGCGAATGGCCGCGCGGCGTGGCGAGCGAAGAGCCGCGCAGCACCATCTGATTGACCATGAACTTGCCGTTATATTCGCCGAGCGCGCCCTCGACGGCGCGGTAGCCGGGATAGGGAAGATAGGCGCTCCGCGTCCACTGCCACACGATGCCGAAGGCATCGGAGATGACGCCCGCGCGCGCCGCTACTTCCCACTCTTGCTCGGTCGGCAAATGCTTTCCGGCCCAGCGGGCGAAGGCGTCGGCTTCGTAGTAGCTCACATGACAGACGGGCGCGGCCGGATCGACCGGCTTGAGGCCGCCGAGCGTCATCTGCCACCATTTTCCGTCGCGCTCGCGCCAGTAGCCGGGCGCGTCCCAGCCCTCGGCCTCGCGCGTGGCCCAACCATCGGAGAGCCAGAGCGTCGGCGTCGCGTAGCCGCCGTCGGCCATGAATTCGAGCCAGGCCTTATTGGTGACGAGGCTCTGCTGGATGCGTACGGGCTGAATCAGCGTTTGGTGCGTCGGGCGTTCATTGTCGAAGACGAAGCCCGCGCCTTCGTCGCCGATCGTGTGGATGCCATGGGGAAGCGCCGCGAAGCCGTCGGCGCTCTTCGCGCGCGGCATTTGCCAGCTTGCGTCGTAAGCAGGCGACGTCGGATTTTGCGCGAAGGCGTGCAGGATGTCGGTGAGCATCAGCTCCTGATGCTGCTGCTCATGATTGAGCCCGATCTCGACGATGGGGATGAGCTTGCGAAGCTCGGCGGCGGAAGCATTTTCGATCAGGCGCTCGACCGCGGCATCGACGTGGGCGCGAAAGCGGGCGACTTCCTCGGCGCCGGGGCGCGTGATCAGCCCGCGCTGGGGCCGCGCATGACGGGGCCCGGCGGAGACATAATAGGAATTAAAGAGATAAGCGAAGCGCTCGTCGAAAAGCTTGTAGCCCGCGACATGCGGCACCAGCAGGAACTGCTCGAAAAACCAAGTCGTGTGCGCGCGATGCCACTTGGTGGGGCTCGCATCCGGCATGGATTGGATGATCTGGTCCTCGGGAGAAAGATGCGAGGCCCGCCGATCCGTCTCGCCGCGAACCGCGCGAAAGGCATCAAGCCACGTGCGGCGCAAGGCCTCCGAGGCGGCATCGGTTTCGGATTTCGAGGGTGCGCGGGTCGCAAGACCGGCAATGGAGGAATCGGCAATCGACGACATCAATCACTCCAAAATTGCCTTTGCGAATTTCGTGGATTGTCCATGGCCGTGGAGCGAGCGCAACCTTTATCTAACGGCTCTCGATATCGTGACTGAATGTGGGAATTGCAACGCTTCAAGGTGCGTTGGTGGAAATAATGCCAGCAATAACGTCATAAATGCGAATTGGTTCAGTGCGATGAATTTATCCAAAGCCGGCAATGACTTCCTCGGGAATCGGCAAAGTCCGCGCTTTTTCGGGTCACGCGAAACGATGCGAGAAACGCGATCGGACTGCTTGCCGCGGCCGCGGAAGATCCATGGACTTCATGCGCATACATTACGTCGATTGCGACGCGAAACAATTATCTCGGAGGTAAGGGCGACGCTGGCCAACAAGAAGCGGTCGATCCGAAACGTCTATCCGAGCAGGCCCTGCGCTTCCTCCCATAGTCTTCGGACGACGTCTTCCGCCGGCTTCGGTCGAAAATGATCCGGAGCCGACATTCCGATTTGTCAGGTCAAAGGCACTTGAGAAAGGCTGTCAGAGCACCCCCATCGTGTCTTTGGTCTCGAAATACAAACATAGTCTGGACATTGCGTTCAGGCATCTGCACGGGATGGATGCGGATGTCATTGATGACACCGCTTTGCCTCACGACCGCGCGTGGAAGCAAAGTTAGGCCGACATCGGCAGCAACACAGCCAAGAATGCCATCAAGAGTACCGAACTCGAGCCTGGCGGCAATCGGCCAGCCCAATTTACTTAAAACGGTCTCGAGGAGCTGGCGGTAAGAACACCCTGTTCGGAAGACCAACACGCTCGGTCCGCTCGCCAGCGTGGCCGCGCGAAGAGCGGAAAGACTGGACCATTTCCGCGCAGTGACGATAACGAGCTCTTCTTTAAAGACTGATTGAACCCGAAGCTCTGGGTGATCAATCGGGCCAGCTACGAATGCTCCATCTAGGGAACGATCCAGCACGGCCTTAACAAGAATTTCAGTTGGCGCAGTCCTCAAACTGAGCTGAACCTTGGGACACTTGCGATGAAATCGTGCAAGCAGGGACGGCAATCGCACCGCTGCGGTCGTCTCCATTGAGCCGATTGTCAGAGGCCCCTTGGGTTCGCCTTCATCTCGGGCCGCATTGATCGCCTCTTGCGACAATATGGTCAGTCGCTCCGCATAAGGAAGCAAACGGCGTCCCGCTGCAGTCATTGTCATGCCGCGACTATGTCGTTCGAAAAGCGGCGCCCCAATTCTGTTTTCAAGGTTTTTTATTCTGCTGGTGACGTTCGATTGTACAGTGCCGAGTTCGCCTGCCGCGCGGGTCACACCACCGCATTTCGCGACCGTGGCGAAGGTCAACAGATCACTTAGCTCCATAACGCGCCCCCCGATATCTAAAATACAGATTTCTAAGTTCCAAACTAATCATTTCTCGCGAACGGTAGACGCCTCTAAAGTCGTTGTCGAGATCGCCAATGTGAGAGGGGCCGCCATGCCGATCAGCACGCCGCTAATGAAACGATTGGGTATTCGATATCCGATAATTCTGGGTGCAATGGATCTCGTCGCCGATGCTCGGCTGACACGGACCGTGTCGAAAGAAGGCGGCTTTGGAATCTTAGGTGCTGGTTACGGGGACCACGCTTGGCTTGAACGGGAATTGTCCATTCTTGAGGGATTTCAGCAATCGGAAGGACTCAAGTACGGCGTGGGGTTCATCACCTGGAGTCTTGCGCAACAACCGCGTCTGCTAGATCGGGCCTTGGCGGCAAAGCCGAAACTCGTGTGGTTGTCTTTCGGAGACCCTGCACCTTTCGTCGATAAGATTAAAGCGAGCGGAGCGTTAGTGCTCTGCCAGATACAGACGGTCGCAATGGCGACGGACGCCGTGAACAAGGGGGCGGATATTGTTGTTGCTCAGGGCTCGGAAGCGGGCGGGCATGGCATATCTAGGGGCACCATCTCACTCGTACCAGCCGTCGCTGACGCGGTTGGACACAAAGCGTCTGTTGCAGCGGCGGGTGGGATAGCGGATGGGCGAGGGCTCGCGGCTGCCCTTCTGTTAGGTGCAGAATCCGTGGTCCTTGGCACACGTTTTTATGCCAGTGACGAGTCTGCCGGATTCCCCGAGGCGAAGAGGCGTATCGCGGCGGCGTCAGGCGAGGACACGGTACGCAGCATCGTTTTCGACGTATCAAAGCAGAAGGTTTGGCCTGCGCCATATACTGCCCGGTGTTTACTCAACGACCATGCCCGCAAATGGGTCGGCCGCGAGATCGAATTGCTGCGCAACGCGGACGAAGAGGCGCCGGCTTACGCAAATGCACGAGCAACTGGAAATTTTGACGTCGCGGCGATTATCGCCGGCGAAGCATCAGGTCTCATCCATCAAGTCCTTCCCGCGGGTGCCATCATGAGACAGATGTCAGAGGAAGCCGAGCGGATCATGGAAGGAATGAGTAGAAAAATGCTGTCCAATGCTGCGTGACTTGCTCTAGTGGAGCTGTTTTATATAGCGATCGTACTTAGGTCGTTGGTCGGCGGCGATCCGGTCATGTTTTTGTCGCAGCCGGGATATTGGCTGACGGCCGAGGCCTGCGAAAAGAATGGTGTGCCACGACTATCCACCGTTGTAGCGCACATCGTGAGAAGCGATCCGGAAACTCTATCGTTGCTCGGTGTCACTGTGGGTAAACCGAACCGCAGCTATTTCGTTTTTGCTGCTTCATGCAATAGCGCGATCCCTACGCCATGAGAGGTCAAATGGAAGCAGCAGAAACTCGTGCTGAGCACCAAATGTTGGACGATATTGGGGGCAAAGCGCGGACATGGATTTGCCTCGCCGCGATGTTGGCGCTCACCACACCGAATTTGTGAGTACACGGCCTAATCCATTCGACGAAACTGCCAGGGAGTGCGGCCCCGCAGCGGTGTCCGCAGCGCCGATTATTTAAATTTGGCGATAATTTCCGCAGGAATCGGCGCCGACTTGATGCGCGCCGGATCGGACGGGTCGCGCGCCGCCCATACGCGCGTCTCGAAGCCCTCGACCGCGAGCGCGCCGCCGTTCAGCAGCCGGTGTTCCACATCGAAGCTCGAACGGCGAAATTCCTTCACCGCGGTCTCGATCACGACATCGTCGCCGAATTTCGCCGGCAGAATAAAACGCGCGCGGGTATCCACCATCGGGTAGCCGATGACGCCGTAATGCTTGAGGAATTGATACTTCGTCATGCCGAGCGCGCGCTCGAACAGCGCCGTGGTGCTGGCGTCGAACATCGCGAAGAAGCGGGGATAAAAGACGATGCCGGCGGGGTCGCAATCGCCCCATTCGATGCGCACCGTGCGCGAATTGGTGAGCATTTCGCGCCAAGCCCGCGCTACTTCGGCGCCATGCGCAAGGCGCCGTCGAGGCGGATCACCTCGCCGTTGAGGTAGCGGTTCTCGACGATGTGGAGAACGAGCGCCGCGTATTGGGAAGGATCGCCGAGCACCTTGGGAAAGGGAACGGAAGCCGCGAGGCCCTGGCGCACTTCTTCCGGCAACCCCATCAGCATCGGGGTGAGAAAAATCCCCGGCGCTATCGCATTCACGCGGATGCCCGATTGCGCGAGCTCGCGCGCCGCCGGCAGCGTCAGCGAAACGACGCCGCCCTTCGAAGCCGAATACGCCGCCTGGCCGATCTGGCCGTCATAGGCGGCAACGGACGCGGTGGAGACGACGACCCCGCGCTCGCCGTCCTCGAGCGGCTCCAGCTGCGCGGCGTCGGCCGCCATCAGGCGGAGCATGTTGAAGGTGCCGATGAGGTTGATCCTGATCACGCGCTCGAAATCGGCGAGCGGCATCGGGCCGTCGCGGCCGACGATGCGCTTGGCGGGGCCGATGCCGGCGCAATTCACCAGAATGCGGGCGGCGCCGTTTTTCTCTTTCGCCTGCGCGACCGCTTTCGCCGCGGCATCGGCGTCGGCGACATCGCACTTCACCGCGAGCGCGCCGGTTTTCGCCGCGACCTCTTTCATCGCCGCTTCGTTGACATCGAGGAGCGCGACTTTGGCGCCCGCCTTGGCGAGCGCCGCGGCGGTCGCGGCGCCCAGGCCCGAGCCGCCGCCGGTGACGAGCGCGGCATGACCTTTTGGATTCATAGGACGGTCTTTCCGTTGTTGTTGCGCCGGTCTTTATCAACCACACGGCTGAATACGCCGCAATCTGCGATGTCTATAAAATCGCCCCGGCATCCGTTTGTTCGTCATGCCCGCACTTGTTGCGGGCATCCACGTTTTTGCTGCAAAGGAAGACGTGGATGGCCGGGATAAACCCGGCCATCACAAGGTAGGAGAACGCCATGGGCCGCCGCCTCGTCGATATTTCCATCGCACTCGAAAACGACGTGGTGGCCGACCCGCCGATGATGAAACCGAAAATCACCTATCGCAAACACAAGGACACCGCGCCGGAAGTTTGCCTGTTTTTTCCGGGCCTCAAGCCTTCCGACCTTCCCGACGGCGAAGGCTGGGCCATCGAGCAGGTGGAGATCTCCACCCACAACGGCACGCATCTCGACGCGCCGTGGCATTTTCATTCGACCATGAACAAGGGCGAGCGCGCGGCCACCATCGACGAAGTGCCGCTGGAATGGTGCTTGCAGCCGGGGGTGAAACTCGACTTCCGCCATTTCCCCGACGGCTACGTGGCGACGGCAAAAGACGTGGAGGCGGAGCTCGCGCGCATCAAGCACACGCTCGCGCCGCTTGAAATCGTCGTCGTCAACACAAGCGCGGGCGAGGCCTATGGGCGGCCCGATTACGTGGCGAAAGGCTGCGGCATGGGCCGCGAGGCCACGCTTTATCTCCTCGAGCAGGGCGTGCGCGTGACCGGCACCGATGCCTGGAGCTGGGACGCGCCCTTCATCCACACCGCCAAACGCTACCAGGAGACGAAGAACGCCGCGCTGATCTGGGAAGGGCACAAGGCCGGCCGCGACATCGGCTATTGCCACATGGAGAAGCTGCACAATCTTGAAGGGCTGCCCGCGCGGGGATTTCTCGTTTCCTGCTTTCCGGTGAAAATCCGCGGCGCCTCCGCCGGCTGGACGCGCGCGGTGGCGATCCTCGACGGCTGAAACGGCGTTTCCATGTTCGGCATTCCACTCCATGAGCTGCTATGGCTCGCGGCCGCGCTTGCGGTCGCGGGCGTGATTACCGGCGTTCTCGCCGGCCTCTTCGGCGTCGGCGGCGGCGCCATCATCGTGCCGGTCCTCTATCAGGTGTTCACGGTGCTCGACGTGCCGGAAGCCGTGCGCATGCCGCTTTCAATCGGCACGTCGCTCGCCATCATCATTCCCGTTTGCATCGCCGCCTATCGCGCGCACCGGGAAAAGGGCGCGGTCGACGAGCCGATTCTCAGGCAATGGGCGCTGCCGTGTTTTCTCGGCGTCGCCGCCGGCAGTTTGATCGCGGCCTTCGCTCCGCCGTGGCTGTTCAAGCTCGTCTTCGTGGCGATCGCCGGCGGCAACGGAATTCTCCTGCTGATCGGCCGCCGCGACTGGCAGCTCATGCAAGGCCTGCCGGCGCCGTGGCCGATGCGCGCGATCGGTTTCCTGATCGGCATTTTTTCGGCGCTGATGGGGATTTCCGGCGGCATGCTCTCGAACCTCATTATCCTGACGTTCGGCCGCACCATGCAGCAGGCGGTCGCCACCTCCTCGGGGCTCGGCATCGTCATCTCGATCCCCGGAACGGCCGGCTACATGCTCGCGGGCTGGTCCAAGATGGCGCTGCTGCCGCCGCTCTCGATCGGCTTCGTCTCGCTGATCGGGCTCGTGCTGCTGGCGCCGCTCTCGATGCTGTTCGCGCCGCTCGGCGTCCGCCTCGCGCATACAATTTCCAAGCGCCGGCTCGAAATCGCCTTCGGTCTTTATCTCCTTGTCGTCGCCGCCCGTTTCGTCATCAACCTCATCTGAGCGGGCGGTTTCCGCTGCGGCATTACGGCCTTAGCGAATGACGCGGGGCTTGGCCGGTCTCCGGCCGCCTATCCCTTGGGGTCGCCGGCCTATCCCTTGCGGCTGTGACAAAGCTTCGCGCGGTTTATTGCGCCGCAGCAGATATTTTCTTTGCTTGCGCCGAGATGCTCGCTGGTAACCCGCTCCACCTCTGGTATTATTCATTCACAGCGCGCGCTCGGCGCTTCATCAAGAAAATCAAAAAAACAAAAAGGGCGAGGGGAACAGGGAGGAACTCATGGCTGTAACGTCAAGCGCCGCCGGCACGCGCGCGCAAGCATCGAATGCGACGCGCTGGACCAAATTGATCTTCGCCGTCGTCTGCATGGTGATGATCGCCAACCTGCAATATGGCTGGACGCTCTTCGTCAATCCGATCAACAAGGCGCACGGCTGGGATATCGCGGCAATTCAGTGGGGCTTCGCGATCTTCATCGCGCTCGAGACGTGGCTGACGCCGGTCGAAGGCTGGATCGTCGACAATCTCAGCCCGCGGAACGGCGCGAAAATCATGGTCGGGTTCGGCGCCATCATGGTCGCCATCGGCTGGATCATCAATTCGAGGGCCGATACGCTGACGATGCTCTATCTCGGCTGCATCATCTCGGGCATCGGCGGCGGCGCGATCTATGCGACCTGCGTCGGGCTCGCGGTGAAATGGTTTCCGGATCGGCGCGGTCTCGCCGTCGGCCTCACCGCCGCCGGCTACGGCGCCGGCACCGCGATCACGGTCATTCCGATTCGCGCCGTGATCGACAACTTCGGCTACGAGGCGGCGTTTTTCTGGTTCGGGCTGATCCAGGGCGGAATCGCCTTCGTGCTCGCGATGTTCCTGAGAGCGCCCGAGCCGGGTGAAATTCCCGCGACGGCGGCTCCCAAAGTCGCGCAAGCAACGCGCAGTTACTCGCCTGGGGAAGTTCTCTCCTCGCCGGTATTCTGGCTGCTCTATGTGATGTTCGTCCTGGTTTCGGCGAGCGGCCTGATGGCGACCGCGCAGATCGCGCCAATCGCGAGCGACTTCAAGGTCGGCAACACCGCCCTCCTCTTCGGAGCCACAACGCTCACCGTGGCGCTGATCGTCGACAATATCTGCAACGGCGCCGCGCGGCCCTTGTTCGGCTGGATCTCCGACTCGATCGGCCGCGAGTTCACGATGGCGATCGCTTTCGGTCTGGGCGCCGTGGCGTATTGGCTGCTGGGCGCGCTCGGCACCGAGCCATGGGCCTTCGTCGTCTTCGCCGCGTTGATCTTCCTGACCTGGGGAGAGATCTTCAGCCTCTTCCCCTCGACTTGCACCGACACCTTCGGACCGAAATTCGCGACGGTGAACTTGAGCCTCCTCTACACGGCGAAAGGCACGTCCGCGCTTCTCGTTCCGGTGGCCAATATGGTCAAATCGGCGACCGGAAGCTGGCACTGGGTGTTCGTGGTCACCGCGCTGATGAACATTCTCGTGGTGGCGTTGGCGCTCTTCGTGCTGAAGCCACTGCGCGCGAAAGCGATGGCAAAGGGCTGAGTTGTTTGCTAGACGGCCGCCCACACCCGTCGCGGCGAGGGGCGGCCGTCGCAAGTCCGCGCTAACGAAGGCGGGCGAACAGCCAATTCGAGGCGTCGGCCGGCCTATCGCGCTGCGGCATCCCCATGCCATGAAGGTTGAAGCCGATACGGCTTCTGGAATATTGTATTACAGCCATGTCCAACCAACGCCCTCTTCGCCAAGAAAGCCCCCGCGAAACGCTATCCGGCCGGGACTCGGCCCCGCGGCTCGCGATCGCCCCGCTCGACGACGTGTCGACGTTCAAGAACCGCGCCTATGCGGCGCTGCGCGACGTGATCGTTTCCCTCGACGTCTATGACAGCCCCGACGAAGTTCGCCTCGACGAGCGTCGGCTCGCGCAGGATCTCGGCGTCTCCCGCACGCCGGTGCGCGAAGCCATGGCGCAGCTCGAGCGCGAAGGCTTCGTGCGCTCGGTGCCGCGGCGCGGCGTCTACGTCGTGCGCAAATCGAAGAAAGAGGTGATCGAGATGATCACCGCCTGGGCCGCCCTCGAAAGCATGGCGGCGCGCTTGATCACCCAGATCGCGAGCAACGAGGAGATCGCCTCGCTCCGCAAAATGTTCACCAAGTTCGAAAACGGCACGCTGCACGCCAAGCTCGACGAATATTCCGAGGTCAATATCGAATTCCACCAAAGCATCATCCGCATGAGTAAGAACAGCGTTTTGATCGCGCTCGCCGAAAATCTCTTCACCCATATGCGGATGATCCGCAGAAAGACCATCGGCGAGGACGACCGCGCCGACCGTTCGATCCGCGATCACATGAACATCATCGAAGCGCTCGAGAAACGCGAGACCGCGCGCGCCGAGGACCTCGTGCGCCAGCACGCGCTCGGCCTTGCCGAGCACGTCGCGCGCCACGCCAATTATCTGGACTGAGAACGACAAAAATCCGAGGGAGGAAGTCATGGCAGAAGCGGCAGTTGCAAAGAAGCCCGCCACGACAGCGGAAGCACAAGAAGAGCTGACGGACGGCTTTCATCTCATCATCGATGCGCTCAAGCTCAACGGCTTGAACACCATCTACGGCGTGCCGGGCATTCCGATCACCGACTTCGGCCGCATGGCGCAGGCCGCGGGCATACGCGTGATCTCGTTCCGGCACGAGCAGAACGCCGGTAATGCCGCCGCCATCGCCGGCTTCTTGAGCAAGAAGCCCGGCATCTGCCTGACGGTGTCGGCGCCCGGCTTCCTCAACGGTTTGACGGCGCTCGCCAACGCCACGACCAACTGCTTCCCGATGATCCTGCTCTCGGGCTCGTCCGAGCGCGAGATTGTCGACCTGCAGCAGGGCGACTACGAGGAAATGGATCAGCTCGCGATCGCCAAGCCCCTCTGCAAGGCGGCCTTCCGCGTGCTGCACGCGGCCGACATCGGCATTGCGGTGGCGCGCGCGATCCGCGCGGCGGTCTCGGGCCGTCCGGGCGGCGTTTATCTCGATTTGCCGGCGAAGCTGTTCGGGCAAGTGATGAATGCGGAAGCCGGCAAGAAGTCGCTGGTGAAGGTCATCGACGCCGCTCCCGCCCAGATTCCGGCACCGGCCGCGGTCAAGCGCGCGCTCGACGTCTTGAAGAGCGCGAAGCGCCCCTTGATCATTCTCGGCAAGGGCGCCGCCTACGCGCAGGCCGATGACGCCATTCGCGCCTTCGTCGAGAAGACGGGCATTCCGTTCCTGCCGATGAGCATGGCCAAGGGCTTGCTGCCCGACACGCACCCGCAATGCGCGGGCGCCGCACGCTCGACCGTGCTGAAGGACTCCGACGTGGTGATGCTGATCGGCGCCCGCCTCAACTGGCTGTTGTCGCACGGCAAGGGCAAAAACTGGGGCGAGCCGTACTCGAAGAAGTTCATCCAGGTCGACATCGAGCCGAAGGAGATGGACAGCAACGTCGAGATCGTGGCCCCGGTGGTCGGCGATATCGGCTCCTCGGTCGCCGCCCTCCTTGAAGGCATCGACGGCAAGTGGCCGGCGGCGCCCGCGGACTGGGTCAACGCCGTCAAGACGAAGCGGGACGAGAACGTCGCCAAGATGGCGCCGCGGCTGATGAACAACGCCTCGCCCATGGACTTCTACGGCGCGCTCGGCGCGCTTCGCGCCGTCATCAAGGAACGGCCGGACGCGATCCTCGTCAACGAAGGCGCCAATACCCTCGACCTCGCCCGCGGCGTCATCGACATGTACAAGCCGCGGAAGCGCCTCGACGTCGGCACCTGGGGGGTCATGGGCATCGGCATGGGCTACGCCGTCGCCGCCGCGATCGAGACCGGCAAGCCCGTGCTCGCCGTCGAAGGCGACAGCGCCTTCGGCTTCTCCGGCATGGAAGTGGAGACGATCTGCCGCTACGGCCTGCCGGTCTGCGTCGTGATCTTCAACAACAACGGCATCTATCGCGGCACCGACGTCAATACCGGCGGCGGATCGGATCCGGCGACCACCGTCTTCGTCAAAGGCTCGCGCTACGACAAGATGATGGAAGCCTTCGGCGGCGCCGGCGTCAACGCGACGACGCCCGACGAACTGAAGCGCGCCGTCGACGCGGCGATGGATTCCGGCAAGCCGACGCTGATCAACGCGGTGATCGATCCCGCGTCCGGCAGCGAGAGCGGCCGCATCGGCAATCTCAATCCGCAAAGCGTGTTGCGCAAGAAATAGCGAACAGGGGACCTAGGGAGAACGACCATGGCCAAGAACAAGAAAGCAAAGCCCACGTTGAAGAAAACCGCAGCCAAGAAGAACGGCAAGGCAAACGGCATGCACGCGCTGCCCAAACCCTCGACGAAGCCGTGGGGACAAGCGGGCAAGGCGCTGGAAGGCGTGCGCATTCTCGACTTCACGCATGTGCAGTCGGGCCCGACCTGCACCCAGCTCCTCGGCTATATGGGCGCCGACGTGATCAAGATCGAACGGCCCGGCGTCGGCGACATCACCCGCACGCAGCTCCGCGACGTGAAGGGCGAGGATTCGCTCTATTTCACGATGCTGAACGGCAACAAGCGCTCGATCACGATCGATTCCAAGCATGCCAAGGGCAAGGAAATCCTCGACCGGCTGATCAGGCACTGCGACGTTCTGGTCGAGAATTTCGCGCCGGGCGCGCTCGACCGCATGGGCCTCACCTGGGCGCATATCCACAAGCTCAATCCGCGCATGATCGTCGCCTCGGTGAAGGGCTTCGGCCCGGGACCGTATGAGGAATGCAAGGTCTACGAGAACATCGCGCAATGCGCGGGCGGAGCGGCTTCGACCACCGGCTTCCGCGAGGGACCGCCGCTCGTCACCGGCGCGCAGATCGGCGACTCGGGCACTGGCCTGCATCTCGCCTTCGGCATCGTGACGGCGCTCTACCAGCGCACGCGCACCGGCCGCGGCCAGCGGGTGCTCGCGGCGATGCAGGACGGCGTCTTGAATCTCGCGCGGGTGAAATTGCGCGACCAGCAGCGCCTCGCCCACGGCCCGCTCAGCGAATACAGCCAGTACGGCGAGGGCATTCCGTTCGGCAAGGCGGTGCCGCGGGCGGGCAACGATTCGGGCGGCGGCCAGCCGGGCTGGATCCTGAAATGCAAGGGCTGGGAGACCGACCCCGATTCCTACATCTACTTTATTACGCAGGCGCCGGTGTGGGAGGCGATCTGCGACCTCATCGGCAAGCCGGAATGGAAGACCGACCCCGACTATGCAAAGCCGCCCGCGCGGCTGCCGCGGCTCAAGCACATCTTCGCGACCATCGAGGAATGGACCAAGACCAAGACCAAGTTCGAGGTCATGGAAATCTGCAATCAGCACGACATTCCGGTCGGGCCGATTCTGTCGATGAAGGAGATCGCGGAAGACATGTCGCTGCGCAAGACCGGCACCGTGGTCGAGGTCGACCACCCGAAGCGCGGCAAGTATCTCACCGTCGGCAATCCGGTGAAGATGTCGGACTCGATCACCGAGGTGAAGCGTTCGCCGCTCCTGGGCGAGCACACCGAGGAAATCCTCGGAAAAGTTCTCGGCTATTCCGCGAAGGAAATCGCCGACATCAAGACTTCCGGCGCGATCACCGCCGAAGAAAAAAATCGCGCCGCGGCGGCCTGACCGCCCGGCGCGATTTTCAATCCTGCGCGGCTCGCCGCGCCAAGAAAGAGGGCGTTGGGGGCCGTTATGCGTATTGTGGTGCATGGCCAGCAGGCGTTCGGCAAAGCCGTGTTGGAGGCTTTGCTGAAGCGGGGCGAAAACGTCATTGCGGCGTACGTGGCGCCGGAAAAAGAGGGGGCGAAGGCCGATCCCCTGAAGGAAGCGGCCCTTGCCGCGAAGCTTCCCGTGTATCAGCCCGCTTCCTACCGCAAGCCGGAAGTGTGGGACGAGTTCAAGGCGCTGAAGCCCGACCTGCAGGTGATGGCCTTCGTCACGCTGTTCGTGCCGGAGGAATTCCTCAACATCCCGACCAAGGGCTCGATCCAGTATCACCCCTCGCTGCTCCCGGCCTATCGCGGCGCTTCCGCCATCAACTGGCCGATCATCAAGGGCGAGAAGGAAACGGGGCTCTCGATCTTCTGGCCGGACAACGGCCTCGATACCGGCGACGTGCTGTTGCAGAAAAAAACGCCGATCTCGGACACCGACACGCTCGGCACCGTCTATTTCGACCGGCTGTTTCCGCTCGGCGTCGAGGCGATGATGGAATCCGTCGATCTCGTGAAGGCGGGCAAGGCGCCGCGCATCAAGCAGGATGAATCGAAGGCGACCTATGAAGGCCGCTGCGGCCCCGACAACGCGAAGATCGACTGGGGCAAGCCGTGGGAGCAGATCGACCGCCTGATCCGCGGCTGCAATCCGGCGCCCGGCGCCTGGACGACGCTCAACGGCGCGAAGGTAAAAGTTTTCGACATCAAGCCCCTCCCCGCCCGCGACCCGAAAGGCATCGGCGGCAAAACCGGCGAGGTGGTCGAGACCGCGAACGACGGCTTCACCGTCGCCGTCGCCGACGGCCGCATCAAGATTCTCCGCGTGCAGCCCGATGGCGGCGCCAAGCAAGCCGCTCCCGATTACATCGCCGCCGCCGGCATCAAAGCCGGCGCGCGCTTCGTCTGATCCTCCTTCTCAAAGCCAAGGCTCCCACACAATGCCCGCCTCGCAACACCAGAATCCGAAATCCGACATTGAAATCGCGCAGGCCGCGAAGCCGCGGCGCATCGTCGACATCGCGCGGGAAAAACTCGGCATCGCCGAGGAAAATCTCGAACCCTACGGCCACTACAAGGCCAAGGTTTCGATGAATTACATCAAGTCGCTGGCGAGCAGGCCGAACGGCAAGCTGATCCTGGTTTCGGCGATCACGCCGACGCCGGCGGGCGAAGGCAAGACGACGACCACGGTCGGCCTCACCGACGCCCTCAACTTCATCGGCAAGAAGGCGATGCTGTGCCTGCGCGAGCCCTCGCTCGGCCCCTGCTTCGGCGTCAAAGGGGGCGCGGCCGGCGGCGGCTACGCGCAGGTGATCCCGATGGAGGACATCAATCTCCACTTCACCGGCGATTTTCACGCCATTGGCAGCGCGCATAATTTGCTCTCGGCGCTGATCGACAATCACATCTATTGGGGCAATTCGCTCGGCCTCGACGGGCGCCGCATCGCCTGGCGGCGCGCGATCGACATGAACGACCGTTCGCTGCGCGCGATCGTCTCCTCGCTCGGCGGCGTTGCCAACGGCTTCCCGCGCGAGGACGGCTTCGACATCACCGTCGCCTCGGAAGTGATGGCGATCTTTTGCCTCGCCCGCGACCTCGAGGACCTGAAGGACCGCTTGTCGAAAGTCATCGTCGGCTATACCCGCGACCGCAAGCCCGTGCGCGCGGGCGAGTTGAAGGCGCAAGGCCCGATGACCGCGCTCCTGAAGGAGGCGCTGGCGCCCAACCTCGTGCAGACGCTGGAGGGCACGCCCGCCTTCATCCATGGCGGGCCGTTCGCCAACATCGCGCATGGCTGCAATTCGGTGCTGGCGACGACGACGGCGCTGAAGCTCACCGACTATGTGGTCACCGAAGCCGGTTTCGGCGCCGATCTCGGCGGCGAGAAATTCCTCGACATCAAATGCCGCAAAACTGGGCTGTCGCCCGCCTGCGCGGTGCTGGTGGCCACCATCCGCGCGCTGAAGATGCACGGCGGCGTCAAGAAAGAAGACCTGAAGAAGGAGAACCTGAAGGCGCTGGAAGCCGGCATCGCCAATTTGCAGCGGCACGTCGAGAACGTGCAGAAATTCGGCATCGTGCCGCTGGTCTCGATCAACCGCTTCTCCGCCGACACCGACGCCGAGATCGCGCTGGTGCAGGAGGCCTGCAAGAAGCTCGGCGTCGAGGCGCTGATGGCCGACCACTGGGCCGAGGGCGGCAAGGGCGCCGCCGACGTCGCGCGCGCGGTGGTGAAGATCGCCGACAGCGGCAAGAGCAAGCTGAAATTGCTCTACCCCGACGAGATGCCGCTCGTCGACAAAATCCGCACCATCGCCACGGAAATCTATCGCGCGAAGGACATCGACGTGCACAAGCCGGTGCGCGACCAGCTCGAGGCCTTCGAGAAGATGGGCTACGGCAAATTGCCGATCTGCATCGCCAAGACGCAATACAGCTTCACCACCAACGGCGACCTCAAGGGCGCGCCGAAGGACCACATCGTCAACGTGCGCGAGGTGCGGCTCTCGGCCGGCGCCGAGTTCATCGTGGCGATCTGCGGGGAGATCATGACGATGCCGGGCCTGCCGAAAGTGCCGGCGGCCGACGCGATCGACGTCGGGGCGGATGGACGGATTGTCGGGCTGTTCTGAGGGATCGAGCCGTACCCGGCCCCGATTCAAATAGCGGTTCGCAGTCCGCGCAAGCGTTACCCGCGATTACATGAAGCCTGGATTGCGCGGGATGTATTGCGTCCAATTTCCGAATTCCTGCGTCGACATCAGCACCATTGGAAACGTAATGCGCATGCCGTGCGCGACCGCGATGGCCATCGCGTCGCTGGTGCCGGGCAGGAAGGCCGATATTTGCGGTGAACCGCTTTCCAGCACGAGGTTCATTGCCGTCCTGAACGCGGCGCCGGCGGAATCGGGCCGCACGACCGCGAGCGGCCCGATATGCCCGTCGCTGCTGATGTAGGCGTAGCCGACGCAATCGCCGCCCGCGTAAAGCAGGAAGCCTCTCGTCGCGTTGTCGTTCATCAGAAATTTGTGGTGCTTCTCGCGCGAAATCCCCAGGGTTTCAGCATCGATCCGAACGAGGCTTTGCAGGTGAGAAGCCGCATGCCGAAGGGGCTCGCAACGCAGTTCCGCCGTTTGCGCACGCCGCAGCAAGACCTCGCGCGCGGCTTTCAAAAAATAAATCGGCAGCCGCGGAATCAATCCGTGCCGGATGTAGAGCGCCTGCGAAACCGTATTGAAGGTGAAAGTGATCAGCGCCTTGTGGGCGACGTTCGCCTTCTCCGCGTGTTGCAATGTCCGCATCATCAGCTCGTTGCCGATGCCGCGACCTTGATGCGCGGGGGAGACGAATAATTCCGCCAGGAACCACAGATCGCCGGAGACCCAGCTGAAGGCGAAGCCAAGGAGCTGACCCGCTTCTTCGGCCACCCACAGGCCATCCGGGTCATCGTTCAAGGAAAAGGCCTGAAATTGCGGCGGGCGTGAAGCCGCTATCGGCCCAAAGCCGTGACGCTCCGTCAGGTCGTTGATGCTCTGAACGACCAGCTTTTCGGCCGGCGCCAATTCTGGTTCGCGCGCGGGCCGGTACGTTACAGGCATGGGAATAGCCTCCCTGGCGAAGCTACCCAATTGCACCCGCCCTGTCAGGGATGGCAGGATCGCGGGGTTGTTCTAGACTGCGCGACCAGCACTCGATTGGAGCCTGTCATGGCGGCGAAAAAGAAAGCCAAGAGCAAGGCCAAGCCAAAGAGCAAGAAAGCCCCCGCCAAGAAGAAGGCGGCGAAGGCGAAGCGCCCGCGCGCAGCGGCGAAGAAAGCCCGGAAAACCGCGAAGCCGGCGCAGGCGAAGCCCGCCGAGCCCAAGCCGCCGGGAAAGCCGGTCGGCGTCGTCACCCACTATTTTGGCGAGCCGTCGGTCGCGATCATCAAGCTCAAGTCGGGCACGCTCCGCCTCGGCGACACGATCCACATCCGCGGGCACACCACCGATTTCGAGCAGAAGGTCGAGTCACTCCAGGTCGACCATGCGCCGGTGAGCGAAGTCGGCCCGAAGGACGATTTCGGCATGAAGGTGAGCGGACACGTGCGCGAGCACGACGTCGTCTACAAGGTGCAGAAGTAGCGGCGCGCGGCTCTCGGCCGAAGCACCGCCTTTAGCCCGGCTCCATGCCCTTGGCTTTGATTACCGTCAGCGCCGCCGGCGAGCGAAGAAATTTGACCAGCGCCGTGCCCGCTTCCGGCTCCTTGCTGCTCGCAAGGACGCCGGCCGTGAACACCGAATAATTCTGCACTTCCGGCGGAAGTGGTCCGACGAGTTCAAGGCTCGGCTCCGGAACGATTTCGCTGATCTGAATCAAGCCGAGCTCGATGTCGCCGTTGGCCACCGCCGCGGCCAGCGCATGCGGAGCGTTCGAGGTCAGTTTCGTCTTCGGTTTCAGTTCGGCGGCAAGGCCCAGCCGCTCGATCATTCCCCCGACGTAAACCCCCGACAGGCCGCCGAGCGCGGGGTCCGTGTAACCGATCGAGCGGGCCGCCAGGAGCGCCTTCTTGAAGGCCTCGAGCGTGCCGATGTCGGGCTTGGGCGCGCCCGCGCGAACGGCCACGCCGACGCCGGTGCGGGAGATGTTGGCGGGCGTGCCGGGCGCGATCTTGCCCTGTTTGCCGAGATCATCGATCAGGGCCGGGGTGAGAATGGCGACGTCGGGCGTCTCGCCCGCTTCGATCCGTTTTTTCAACGTGGCGGAGGCGCCGTAATCGATCGCGAGCTTGTGCCCGGTCTCGCGTTCGAATTGCGGGGTAAGTTCGGTCAGGACTCCGTTCAATGCGGCTGAAGCCAGGATCTTGATCTCGGCGGCATCCGCGACAACGCCATAGCTCGCGACGCCCAGAAAAAAGGCGAATGCAACGGCTGCCGAAAGGGGCGCGACCCTTGCAAACGATCCGTCGTTCATGGAGTCCTCCCCGGCACACTGTCGTTATCGTATCCGACATTCCCGGCTAGGGCAGCAGAATCAGCCGATACCCGCCAGGATTTCCGTATCGGTCGGAAACCGCCCCGTCGCCTTCTTCGAGAAAGCGAGCCGGCCATCCGTTCGGATTTCGAACACGCCGCCCTTCGATCGGCGGAGGCTCACCTCCGCCGACGGTAATTTCCTGAGGATCAGATCCCGCGCCGCACGGGCGCGCGGCTCGTAGCCTCACATACCGCAATATTCGATTTCGACTTTCATAGGATCGGGCCTTTCGGGTTAGGCATGCGCGGCATCGACGGCCTGCAGCTCCTCGGGCGTGAGCGCGAGCGAAAGCGCGACAGCGTTTTCCTTCACATGCGCCGGCGAGCCGGATTCCGGAATGGAAATGACGTTGCCGCCGCGCATGGTCCAGGCGATCGCGGCCGCGGCGGCCGAGCAGCCATGCGCCGCGCCGATTTTCGCGAATGTCGGATCCTTCACGAGGCCGTTGCCGAGCGGCGTGTAGGCCATGATCGGCACGCCGTGCTGCTCGCACCATGGCAAAAGATCGCGCTCGATGCCGCGGGTCTGGGCGTTGTAGAGCACCTGGTTGGCGGCGCAGTGGTCGCCGTTCGGAATGCGGAAGAGCTCCTCCATATCGGCGACCCGGAAGTTGGACACGCCCCAAGCGCGGATCTTGCCCGCGGCGCGGAGCGCCTCGAACGCCGCCACGACGCCCGGAAGGTTCTCACCGCCGCGCCAGTGCAGGAGATAAAGATCGAGATGATCGGTGCCGAGGCGGGAGAGACTCGCTTCGCAGGCGCGCGCGGCCCCGTCTCCGCCCGTGTGATAGGGCGGCACTTTCGAAACCACGAACACGCGGTCGCGCTGGCCGGCGATCACGCGGCCGATCAATTGCTCGGAGCGGCCGCCGCCGTATATCTCGGCGGTGTCGATGAGCGTCATGCCCAGCGAAAGGCCGGTGCGGAGCGCCTCTTCCTCTTCGGCGGCGGGATGCCTGTCCTGCCCGAGATGCCACGATCCCTGGCCGAGCGCGGAGACGACGGTGCCGTTGGGAAGCTTCACGCTACGCCGTGCGCCCTCGGCAGCGGCAAGGGCCGGAACGCCCGAAAGCGTCGCCACGGCGGGCAATGACGCGCAAAGCCCGTTGAATTGCCGCCGGCTCAGCAATGGATTGTTTCTGTCTTCCGTCGTCATCATGCGATCCCTTTGCCGTGCAGCCGACAGAGTCGCCACGCCACCGGGAAGACTAACAAATTCCGGCCGCGATGACACCACTGTTCGACGCCGGACGATTGCGACAAGAAAAATTCAAATGATGGACAAAAAAACAGCCGCATCGTGGATGATACGAGAACCGTCACACTCACGCAGGCCAAACTGCCACACCGTTCGCGACCAAACCAAGGCGCGTGACGAGGGAGCGACGGCATCCTGGTATCAGGGAGGAATGTCATGAAAATCACCGACACAAGCTTTCCGTTCAACATGACGCAATCGGTATTTGAGTCGTCGTCCGCTTTTCGCAATGCCATGGGTCAGGCCGCGGTCAATTTCTGGAACGGGCAGGATCAGATCATCAATGCGATGGAAGACTATGTGAATGCATGCTTCGAAAGGCGCCAGGCCGGCGTCCAGGACGCGCTGCATGCTTCGCAACAGATGATCGAAGCCGAGAGCCCCGTTGAGGCCCTGCGCGAATGCCAGAAATGGGCGATGGGCAGCATCGAAAGAATGGTCGATGACGGAATTTCGTGCCAGAAGCATCTGTTGTCGATGAGCACTCTGCTGGCGCCGCCGCTTTCGCCCTCCGGCGAGCGGACCGAGACGCAGTCGGGCTCGCAAGAATCGAGGCGGAGATCGCCGTCGCGCGTCGCCGCCTGACGGTTACAGGATTCTGGCGGCAAGAATGCGGGCCGCGCACCAAGCCGCCCGCAAGCCTCTGTAAACTAACAGTTTTCTTGATCGCGGCCGCAAGCGCCGCGATCCTTTTTTCTTCGGGCGCGCGCCAGCAAGGGCATGCGATCGCCGAAAGAAAATGCATGCGCCGGGGTCAGCGACCGCATGCAGTCCGGGATCGGGAGCAACCGGAGCGATGGCCCTGTTCGCTCCGGTTGCCGTTCTTCGTTGTTATCAGAAGATCTTTGCCGCGCTCTGCAGCGTGATCCACACACCCCAAGCGAGCGGAATGCCGACGAAGGCCCAGAACAAGGCGGCCTGCAGGTCGAGCCCGCCCTTGCCGATGCCGAAGGAGCCGGAGGCCGCTGAGGTCTTGGCTCCCTGCGCCTGCAGCTTCGCCACCTGGTCGGCGCTCATGTACCACTTCTTGTCGACGGGCTTGACCAGGTAATTGCAGATCAAGCCGATCACCAGCATCCCGCAGAGGATGTACATGGTGGTGTCGTAGAGGTGATCACGGGCAACGCCGGCAGCGAGCTGGAACTCGCGGATGTAGTTCACGACCACGGGGCCGATGATGCCGGCGGTCGACCATGCGGTGAGCAGACGCCCGTGAATGGCGCCGACGAACTGCGTGCCGAACATGTCGGCGAGATACGCCGGCACCGTCGCGAAGCCGCCGCCATACATCGAGAGAATAATGCAGAAGGCGCCCACGAACAGAAGCTTCGAGCCGTGATTGGCCGCCCACGGGGCGAGCGCGTAGAGCGCGATCCCGAGGATGAAGAACGTGTAGTAGGTGCTCTTGCGGCCGAGATAGTCGGAGAGCGAGGCCCAGAAGAAGCGGCCGCCGATGTTGAAGAGCGACAGCAATCCGGTGAAACCCGCGGCGATCGCGGCGATCGCGACTTTCTGCTCGCCGGTGAGCGCGTTGAACTTCACATCAGGGAGCCCGATCAGGGAGCCGGCGAAGATTTCCTGCAACATCGGCGAGGCCATGCCGATGACGCCGATGCCGGCCGAGACGTTCAAGCACAGCACCCACCAGATCAGCCAGAATTGCGGCGTCTTGTGCGCATCTTTCAGATGCACCTGGTGCTGCGTGATCATCGACTTCGCGGTCTCCTTCGGCGGCGTCCAGCCCTCGGGACGCCAGCCCGCGGGCGGCAGCCGATAACGGAACGCACCGACCATCATGAAGAAGAAGTAGATCGCGGCCATGGCGAGGAACGTCTCCCAGGCGCCGACCGAGGTCGGCGTCTTGAAATAGTTCATCAGCAAGTTCGCGAGCGGCGCGCCGATCATGGCACCGCCGCCGAATCCCATGATCGCCATGCCGGTCGCCATGCCGCGGCGGTCGGGGAACCATTTCACCAGCGTCGAGACCGGCGAAATGTAACCGAGGCCGAGGCCAACGCCGCCGATGACGCCGGAGCCGAGCCACAGGAGCCAGAGCTGATGGATGTAGATGCCGATGGCGCCGAGCAAGAGACCGCCGCACCAGCACAATGCAGCGACGACGGCGGCCTTCCGCGGACCAACGCGCTCGAGCCAACCGCCCCAGATCGCGGCGGAGACCCCAAGAAACACGAAGAACAGCGTGTACATCCAGCCCATCGAGGCGATGCGCCAGTCGCAGGTGGTGGTGAACAGCTCCTGCGCGAGCGACATGTCGGGGCAGGGCTGGGCCTGCGTGATCCCGAGCGCGCGCGAAAGCGGCAGCCAAAACACTGAAAAGCCGTAGGCCATGCCGATGCAGAGATGAATGCAGAGCGCGGCCGGCGGCACCAGCCACCGATTGAAGCCGGCCTTGGCGATGATGCGTTCCTTGTCGAGCAGCCCGATACCGCCGCCCACGCCGGAAATTCCTTGGTCGATAGCTGTCATCTATTCCTCCCCCGATCAGTTTCGCGGGCCGAAAGGCCCGGCGCACATTTTTTGCGCTTGAATCAATGGGAGAGTGCGAACGCGGATTATTTGAATCAACAAACAAGACACATGCTGCGATCGAAAAAAACAATCACGCGCGGCCGGCAGCCGAACGGAATAATTTCCGATACGGGGCTTTTTAGCGCGCGTTCAATGAGTTGCGGAGCCTGAAGCTTCCCGTGGCGCCCGATAGAGTCTGTCCATCGGGCAATGCCAGGGGCGACGAAAGTTCTAGTCAGCTGTCGAGCCTGGGGCTCATCCGGCGCGCCTCGGAGACGAGGGCCGCGATCAACGGCGTCGTCGGCTCGCGCTCGGGCACCACGAGGCCGACCGTATAGGCTATGTCCGGCTCGCCGATCGGAATCGCGCTGATTTCGTCGGTAAGGCCGAACGTCTCCACGACTTTCTGCGGAATCACGCTCGCCCATTTGCCGGTGCGCACATGCGAGAACAGAACGATCATGACGTTCGATTCGAGCGTCGGCTGCGGGTCGCCGCCGGCGGCGCGCAGCTGCTGCTCGATGATGCGGCGGTTCTGCATGTCCGGCGTCAACAGGCAAAGCGGGATCTGCGCCACTTCCGCCCAGGTGACTTTCGTGCGGTTTCCGTAGGGCGAATCCTTCGCCACGATCAACTGATAGCGCTCGTGATAGAGCGGAATTGCGCTCACGCGCCCGAGCGGCTCGTTGTCGAGATAGGTGATGCCGGCATCGATTTCGAGATTTTCCAGAAGTTCGAGAATTTCGATCGAGGTTTTCGACAGGATGGTGAACTGAACGTTCGGATGCCGCGTCCGGTAGGGGGTGGTGAGCTCGGCGACCGTGGCCAAGGCGGTCGGAATCACGGCGATCCGCAGGCGGCCGGAGAGGCCGTGCTTCAACGCCTTGATCTCCTGGCGCAGCGCGCGCGAGTCGCCGACGATGCGCCGCGCCCAATCAAGCGTACGCTCGCCCTCGGGTGTCAGGCCGATGAAGCGCGAGCCCCGCTGGACGAGCATCACGCCGAGCGCGGATTCGAGCTGCTTGATGCCGGCCGACAGCGTCGGCTGTGTCACGCCGCAGGCGTCGGCGGCGCGGCCGAAGTGCTCCTCGCGGGCGAGCGCCATCAGGTATTCGAGTTTGTCGATCATTCGTCCAGTCTTTGAACAGCTCTCTATCGACTATATCGACTATCTATCGAAAAGCCGCAGAAATAGGCAAGTTTGATAGGAAAAATCTATTGATCTATAGGAAACGCCATATTGTTTGGTATGCCAAGAGGCTCATTGTTTTCCCGCGATGACCGTCATTATTCCCCCGCCAACGACGCCGGGACGCGGCCAAAGTGATCAACCCACGGGCCGCCGCCGTCCGCGCCGTACGCCCAAGGGCCGCCAGGTCGAGCCGCAAGCGCTGGAAGAAGTGCAAGCGCTCCTCGTCGACCGGCCGCGGCGCCGCGACCTTCTGATCGAGCATCTGCACCTCATCCAGGACAAATACGGATACCTCGCGGCCGCGCATCTCGCGGCACTGGCGCAGGAAATGAAGCTCGCGCTGACCGAGGTCTACGAGGTTGCGACCTTCTACGCGCATTTCGACGTGGTGAAGGAAGGCGTCGCACCGCCGCCCGCGATCACGGTGCGCGTTTGCGATTCGCTGTCCTGCGCGATGGAGGGCGCGGAAAAATTGCTCGCCGAGCTGCCGAAAAAAATCGGCCAAGGCGTGCGCGTCGTGCGCGCGCCCTGCATGGGCGCCTGCGACCGCGCGCCGGTCTGCGCCGTGGGCCATGTGCAGGTGCATACTGCCACCGCCGCTTCGGTGGCGGCAGCGGCGAAGAAAAGCGCGCATGCGCACGCCTACAAGACGCCGAATGATTTCGCCGCCTATCGCAAGGACGGCGGCTACAAGCTTCTCAAGGATTGCCTGGAAGGCAAGCGCACGCGCGACGAAATTATTTCGATCGTGAGCGACGCAGGGCTCCGCGGCCTCGGCGGCGCCGGATTCCCGACGGGCCGCAAATGGTCGCTCGTGCGCGGGGAGCCTGCCCCGCGCATGATGGCGGTGAACGGCGATGAGGGCGAGCCCGGCACGTTCAAGGACCGCCACTATCTCGAGCAGGATCCGCACCGCTTCCTCGAAGGCATGCTGATCGCGGCCTGGGTCGTGGAAGCGGAAGCGATCTACATTTATCTCCGTGACGAATATCCCGAGATCCGGCTGATGCTGGAGGCGGAGATCGCGAAGATCGAGGAGGCGGGCCTCGTGCAGCACACGAAGCTGCATCTTCGCCGCGGCGCCGGCGCCTATATCTGCGGCGAAGAGTCGGCGATGATCGAATCGATCGAAGGCAAGCGCGGGCTGCCGCGCCACCGGCCGCCTTACGTGGCGCAAGTGGGCCTCTTCGGCCGGCCGACGCTCGAACAAAATGTCGAAACACTCTTCTGGGTGCGCGACATCGTCGAAAAGGGCGCCAGCTGGTTCACCTCCTTCGGACGGCGCGAACGCAAGGGGCTCCGCAGCTTTTCCGTCTCGGGGCGCGTGAAGGAGCCGGGCGTGAAGCTCGCGCCCGCCGGCATTTCGGTGCGCGAACTCATCGACGAATATTGCGGCGGCATGCAGCAAGGCCATGCCTTCAAAGGGTACCTGCCGGGCGGCGCTTCGGGGGGAATCCTCCCCGCCTCGATGGCCGATTTGCCGCTCGATTTCGGCACGCTCGAGCAATATGGCTGCTTCGTCGGCTCGCACGCCGTGGTGATTCTGTCCGACAAGGACGATATGAAGGCGGTGGCCTTGAACCTCATGCGCTTTTTCGAGGACGAGTCCTGCGGTCAGTGCACGCCCTGCCGCGTCGGCACCGAAAAAGCGGTGAAGCTGATGGCGAAGGGTCCGTGGAACGAGGCGCTGTTGACCGAGCTTTCGGGCGCCATGCGCGACGCCTCCATCTGCGGGCTCGGGCAAGCGGCTTCGAATCCGCTCGTTTGCGTGTTCAAATATTTCCGCGAGGAACTGACCAAGCCCCTGGGCGCTTGGTAAGAGAAAGAACGGCCATGGCCAAGACCAACGGATCGGCAAAGACCATCAAATTCACCCTCGACGGCCAGGAAGTCGAGGCGCGAACGGACGAAACGCTGTGGCAGGTGGCGAACCGCCTCGGCACCGAAATTCCGCATCTTTGCTATTCGCCGGAGCCCGGCTACCGGCCCGACGGCAATTGCCGCGCCTGCATGGTTGAAATCGAAGGCGAGCGCGTCTTGGCCGCGAGCTGCATCCGCAAACCCACGGCGGGCATGAAGGTGAAGACCGCCTCCGAGCGCGCGAAGGCCTCGCGCAAGATGGTGTTCGATCTCCTCCTGGCCGACCAGCCCGAGCGCGAAACCGCGCACGATCCGCAATCGAAATTCTGGGCCTGGGCCGACAAGATGGGAATCGCGACGAGCCACTTCCCGGCGCACGGGCGCATTGCGCCCGACCGCAGCCACACCGCGATGGCGGTCAATCTCGACGCCTGCATCCAGTGCAATCTTTGTGTGCGCGCCTGCCGCGAGGTGCAGGTGAACGACGTGATCGGCATGGCGGGCCGCGGCGTTGCCGAAAAGATCGTGTTCGATTTCGACGACCCGATGGGCAACTCGACCTGCGTCGCCTGCGGCGAGTGCGTGCAGGCGTGCCCGACCGGCGCCTTGATGCCGTCCTCGCTCGTGAACGAGAAGAACGAGCGCAGCGTTTATCCCGACCGCAAGGTCGACAGCGTCTGCCCCTATTGCGGCGTCGGCTGCCAGCTCACCTACAACATCAAGGACGACAAGCTGGTCGCGGTCACCGGCCGCAACGGCCCCGCGAACGAAAACCGCTTGTGCGTGAAAGGCCGTTTCGGCTTCGACTACATCAGCAATCCGCAGCGCCTGACGAAGCCGTTGGTGCGCAAGGACGGCGTCGGCAAGGCGGCCGACGATCTCGTCGACCCCGCGAATCCGTTTACGCATTTCCGCGAGGCGACCTGGGACGAGGCCATGGAGCGCGCGGCTTCGGGCCTGAAGAAAATCCGCGACCGCGACGGCTCGCAGGCGCTCGCCGGCTTCGGCTCGGCCAAGGGCTCGAACGAAGAGGCGTATCTCTTCCAGAAGCTCGTGCGCACGGGCTTTGGCACCAACAACGTCGATCATTGCACGCGCCTCTGCCACGCCTCGTCGGTCGCCGCTCTCCTCGAAGGCGTGGGATCGGCGGCCGTCACCGCCACCTTCAACGAGTGCAAGAATTCCGACGTGATGATCGTGATCGGCGCCAACCCGACCGAGAATCATCCGGTCGCCGCCACGTTCTTCAAGCAGGCCGCGACGCGCGGCGCGAAACTGATCGTGATGGACCCCCGCGGCAACGGCTTGAAGCGCCATGCCTGGCAGATGATGCAATTCAAGAACGGCACCGACGTCGCCATGCTGAACGCGATGCTGAACGTCATCATCGGCGAAAAACTTTACGACCAGCAATACGTGCAGACCTACACCGAAGGTTTCCAGCAACTCGCCGATCACGTGAAGGATTTCACGCCGGAAGAGATGGAGCCGATCTGCGGCATTCCCGCCGACGTGTTGCGGAACGTCGCCCGCACCTACGCCCGCGCCGAGAACGCCATCATCTTCTGGGGCATGGGCGTCTCGCAGCACACCCACGGCACCGACAATGCGCGCTGCCTGATCGCGCTCGCGCTCATCTGCGGCCATGTCGGACGGCCCGGCACCGGCCTGCATCCCTTGCGCGGGCAGAACAACGTGCAGGGCGCCTCCGACGCGGGGCTGATCCCGATGTTCTTCCCCGACTACAAGTCGGTGGAGAATCCCGAGACCCGCGCCAAGTACGAACAAGTCTGGGGCAAGAAGCTCGACCCGAAACGCGGCAAGACCGTCGTCGAGATCATGGACGCGGTGCATGCCGACGAGATCAAGGGCATGTACATCATGGGCGAAAACCCGGCGATGTCGGACCCCGACCTCAACCACGCCCGCGAGGCGCTCGCGCACCTCGAGCATCTCGTGGTGCAGGATATTTTCCTCACGGAAACCGCGAGCTACGCCGACGTCATCCTTCCGGCTTCGGCGTGGCCGGAGAAGGACGGCACCGTCACCAACACCAACCGCCAGGTGCAGATGGGCCGCAAGGCGCTGCCGCTGCCGGGGGAAGCGCGGCAGGACCTCTGGATCATCCAGGATCTCGCCCAGCGCCTCGGCGAGAACTGGAATTACAAGCACGTCAGCGAAGTATTCACCGAGATGGCCAACCTGATGCCGGCGCTCGAACACATCACCTGGGAGCGCGTGGATCGCGAACAACACGTGACCTATCCGACCGACGGGCCCGACACGCCGGGCCGCGACGTCGTGTTCGACAAGGGCTTCCCGCGGCCGGGCGGCCTCGGCAAGCTCGTCGCCGCAAAGCTCACGCCGCCGAACGAGGTGCCCGATCACGAATTCCCGATGGTGCTGACCACGGGCCGCCAGCTCGAGCATTGGCACACCGGCGCCATGACACGGCGCGCGAGCACGCTCGACACGCTCGAGCCCGGCCCCGTCGCATCTCTCTCGCGCGGCACGATCGAGAAGCTCGGCATCAAGCCCGGCGACATGGTCAACGTCATCACCCGCCGCGGCTCGGTGCAGCTCGCCGCGCGCCAGGACGACAGCGTGCCCGACGGCGTCGTGTTCATCCCCTTCGCCTATGTGGAAGCGGCGGCGAACTTGCTCACCAATCCGGCGCTCGATCCGTTCGGCAAGATTCCCGAATTCAAATATTGCGCCGCGCGCGTGGAGAAGCTGGCCGAGACGCTGCAGGCGGCGGAGTAAGCTTCGCCGTGAGCGGCGCCGCCAACGAGCAGATCGTCAAGGAGCTCGCGCCCACGGGCACGCTTCGCGTCGGCCTCAACTTCGGCAACATGGTGCTGGCGCAGGGAACGGCGGCTTCACCGCGCGGGGTTACGCCGGATCTTGCGCGTGAACTCGGCAAACGCCTCGGCGTGCCGGTCGAATTCATCGGCTTCGATGCCGCCGGCAAGACGTTCGAGGCCCTCAAGGCCGGAAAGCTCGACATCATCTTTCTTGCGATCGAGCCCGCGCGCGCGGCCGAAATGGAATTCACGGCGCCGTACGTGCTGATCGAGGGCGTCTACATGGTGCCGAAGGATTCGCCGCTGAAGTCGGTCGCCGACGTCGATCGCGAGGGCGTCCGCATCGGCGTGAATAAAGATTCCGCCTATGACCTTTTCCTCACGCGGACGCTGAAAGGCGCGAAGCTCGTCCGCGGGGAAAGCGGGGTCGATCTCTTCGTCAAAGAGAAACTTGAAGCCGCCGCCGGCGTGAAACAGCCGATGGTGATCTTCGCGAAAGCCAATCCGGGTGTGCGGATCATCGACGGGCGCTTCATGGAAATCCGGCAGGCGATGGGCACGCAGAAGGGGCGCGCGGCGGGCGCGAAATATCTCCGCGCCTTCATCGAGGAGATGAAGGCGAGCGGATTCGTTGCGGACGCCTTGAAGCGCAGCCATCAGCCGGACGCGGCGGTGGCGCCGGCGGATTAGAACTCAATCGCTGCCGGGATCGGCGACGAGCTTCGCCGCCTTGATGCCGGCGACCGCCGCGATCTCGTCATTGTCCGATACGTCGCCGGAAACGCCGACAGCGCCGAGGATTTTCCCGGCCTGATCCTTGATCAGGACGCCGCCCGCCACCGGAATGAGCTTGCGGACGGCATGCGTGACCGCCGCGACGAAATGCGGCCGCTCCGCCGCCATCTTGCCGATCGTGCGCGAGCCCAGCCCCATCGCGATCGCCCCGTAAGCCTTGCCTTCGGCGATGGAGGCGCGCTCCAGGCTCGTGCCCTCCTCGGCGCCGTATGCCTTCAATGCGCCGCGCGCATCCAGCACCGCGATCCCGAGCGGCTTCATCTTTTTCGCCCGCGCCTCGGCGAGTCCGGCCGTGATGATGGTTTGCGCAGCTGCAAGCGTGAGTTCGGACATGCTTTCTCCTTGCTTCGATCGTTGACGGTTTCAGGCGGGCGCCAGCTTTTTCTCGACCACCGAGACGGACGGATCGAGCCAGAACGCCCAGATCGCGGCGCCGATCACGAGCAGGCTCGCGGCCACGACGAACGGCGCCTGCCACGATCCGAACTGAACGAGGAAGCCAAAGACGATCGGCGACAGCGCGCCGCCGATGTTGCCGGCCATGTTCATCATCCCGGATACGGTGCCCGAATGCTCGCCGCCCATATCCATGGGCACCGCCCAGGAAGGCCCGATGGTGCATTCGAGAAAGAACATCGCGCCGGTCAGGCAATAGACGGCCGTATAGGCATCTTCAGCGTAGGCCGCCGGCACGATGAACGCGGCACAACCCAGCATGCCGACGATCGCCACCACGCGGCGGGCGAATTTGAGGTTGCCGGTTCTCGCCATCAGCCAGTCGGTGGCAAGTCCGCCGACGGTGTCGCCGATGACGCCCGCCCACAGCGGCAACGAGCCGAGGAAGCCGACCTTGAGAAGGGTGAAGCCTCGGGCGTCCACCAGATAAGACGGCAGCCAGCTCAGAAAAATCCAGAGGCAATACACGTAAGTAAAGTACGCGCACATGATCGCCCACATGTTGGGAGAACGAAGAAGCGTCCCCCACGGCACGCTGGGTTTCACCGCCTGATTCACCTTGCCGGCCCCGCCACGAATGCGGGCGAGTTCCGCCTGGTTCACCATCGCGTGCTCTTCGGGAAAATTGCGATAGGCGAGGTACCACCACACCGACCAGACGATGCCGACCACGCCGCAGATGTAGAACACCGCCTGCCAGTTGAACGCGGTCATGATCAGGACCACGATCGGCGGCGCGATCGCGGCGCCGAGCCGGCTCGCGCTGTGGGTGATCCCCTGCACGAAACCGCGCTCCTGTTTCGGATACCAGTTCTGCATCGCCCGCGTCGCCACCGGAAAGGCGCCGGCTTCGCCGACGCCGAACAGGAACCGCACGATGATGAAAGACGTCGCGCTGAAGGCAGCCGCCGTCGCCGCCGTCATGATCGACCAATAGGTGACGATGATCGTGAGCACGTTGCGGGCGCCGAAGCGGTCGCCGAGCCAGCCGCCGGGAACCTGAAAGGCGGCATAAGCCCAGACGAAGGCGCTGAAGATGAAGCCCATCGTGACCTTGTCGAAGCCGAATTCCTTGCTGATGACGGGCGCCGCGGTCGAAATATTCACCCGGTCGAGATAGGTGATGAGGTACATCAGGCAGATCAGCACCAGGATGTACCAGCGGCCCATGCTCGGACGTGTTGACTGCGTTTCCATGCGGCGTCCCCCCTCGTGATTTTATCCAGGTCATTGGCGACCTGTTTATCGTTCGAGCGATAGACTGCCCGCTCGCTGCGCGCCGGACAAGCCCGCATCCGCCGGCAACGCGGGCGCGATATCGCGATTGCGAAGGCGTCTATCGGGCGGCTGATGCGGCGACGCTGCGGGCGAGCACGCGCGCGACGTGCAGCGCCTCGCGGCCGGCGCCGTCCCTGATCTGATGGCGGCAAGAAGTGCCGTCGGCGACGATCAGCGTTTCGGACGCCGCCTTACGCACCGCGGGCAACAGCGACAGCTCGCCCATGGCGAGCGAGACGTCGATGGTGTCGGCGCCATAACCGAAGGCGCCGGCCATGCCGCAGCAACTTGATTCCACCGGCTCGACCGCGAGCCCCGGCACGAGCCTTAGCGCCTCCGTCACCGCGTCGAAGGCGCCGAAGGCCTTCTGGTGACAATGGCCGTGCACGAGCGCGCGCTTGCCGACGGGAGCCAGCGAAAGATTCAGGCGGCCTTCCTTTTTCTCGCGCACCAGGAATTCCTCGAAATTGAGCGCGTGCCCCGCGAGCCGCCGCGCTTCCTCGTTTTTCAGAAGCGCCGGGATTTCGTCGCGAAAGCCGAGAATGCAGCTCGGCTCGAGGCCGACGACCGGAATTCCACGCGCAACGTAAGGCGCGAGCGAAGCGAGCGCGCGTTCCGCCTCGCGCCGCGCCTCGCCGACCTTGCCGATCGAAAGAAACGTGCGGCCGCAACAAAGCGGACGCGGGGAACCGTCAACGGGTTCCGGAATATGAACGCGATAGCCGGCGGCGGTCAGCACCTGATGGGCGGCATCGAGATTTTCCCGCTCGAAATAGCGATTGAAGGTGTCGGCGAAGAGCACGACTTCCCTACCGTCATGCCCGGCCTTGTGCCGGGCATCCACGCCTTGCGGCAAAGAAGACGTGGATGGCAACGGAACTCGGGCCTGCCCGAGTTCCGCACTCGCATATGCCGCAAGTCGGGTAGACCCGACTTGCGGTGACGAGCCCGGCCATGACGATGAACCATTAAGCTCGGCGAATATGTCCGACCGCCACCTGGGCAAGCTGCGGCGCGCGCTGAAGCCAAACAATGCCTCGGATAATTTCGCCGCGCCCGGCACGCCATCGCGCAAATTGAGAAGCCAGGGGAGCTTTGCCGCGACCGGCGCGTAGCGCGGCAGATATCCGACCAGCCGGTCGCGGAGCGTAAGGCCGAACTTCTCCGCCCGCGCGCTGAGCACCTCGATCTTCATCCGCGCCATGTCGACGCCGGTGGGGCATTCGCGGCGGCAGCCCTTGCAGGAAACGCAGAGCGAGAGCGTCTCCAGCATTTCGTCGGAGGTGAAGGCGTCGGCGCCGAGCTGACCGGTGATTGCGAGCCTGAGCGTATTGGCGCGCCCGCGCGTGACATCGCGCTCTTCGTGCGTGACGCGATAGCTCGGGCACATGACGCCGCCCGCTTCCTTGCGGCAGGCGCCGTTGTTGTTGCACATCTCGACGGCGCCCTGAAAACCGTGGCCCGCGCCCGAGTAAGCGGACCAATCGAGCACCGTGGATATTTCCTCGGCGCGGTAGCCGGGCGGATAGCGAAACCGCGCGCGGTCGTCGAACTTCGGCGCGCGCACGATCTTGCCGGGATTGAAGACGCCTTGCGGATCGAAACGGTCCTTCACTTCCTCGAAGGCGCGGACGAGTTCAGTTCCGAACATTTGCTCGTGAAACTCCGAGCGCAGGATGCCGTCGCCATGCTCGCCGGAATGCGAGCCCTTGTATTCGCGCACCATCGCGAAGGCTTCCTCGGCGATCGCGCGCATCGCCTTCACATCCTTTTCTAGCCTGAGATTCAGCACCGGCCGCACGTGCAGGCAGCCGACGGAAGCGTGCGCGTACCAGGTGCCGCGCGTGCCGTGCTTCTCGAAAATTTCGGTGAGGCGCTGGGTGTAGTCGGCCAAATGCTCGAGCGGCACCGCGCAATCCTCGACAAAGGAAACCGGCTTTCCCGCCTCCTTCATCGACATCATGATGTTGAGGCCGGCGGTGCGCAGTTCTGTGATCGCGGTTTGCAGGGCGGGATCGAGCACCTCGACAACGCCGCCCCGATGCGCGCCCGCCTTGTCCCAGCCGAAGCCGAGATCGCCCATGAGGGACTCCAGCCGCTTCAGGCGGCGCAGATTCTCCTCCTGATCGTCCTCGCCGAATTCGACCAAGAGAATCGCATCGGGCTCGCCGCGCACGAATTTTTCCAGCGTCGGCCGGAACAGGGCGATTTCGGAGGCAAGCTCGATCATGGTGCGGTCGACAAGTTCGACCGCGATCGGCCCGAGTTTGACGATGTGCTGGGCGGCGTCCATCGCCGCATGGAAGCGGCCGAAATGGCAGGCGCCGACCGCGCGCTTGCCGAGCACGGGCCAGAGCTTCAGTTCCACTTTCGTGGTGAAGGCGAGCGTGCCTTCGGAGCCGACGAGGATGTGCGCGAGGTTGGCGTCGTTCTTACCAGGAACGAGCGCGTCGAGATTATAGCCGCCGACGCGACGCTGCACTTTCGGAAAACGCGCTTCGATTTCGCCCGCCTCGCGGGCGCCGAGCGCGAGGAGATCGCGCGCGATCGCCTTCAGCGGCGATGAATCGGGAATGTCCGACAAATCGGCGCCCACCGGCCCGAAATGCGCGGCCGCGCCGTCGGCGAGCACGGCGTCGATCGACAGCACGTTGTCGCGCATGGTGCCGTAGCGCAGCGAACGGCCACCGCAGGAATTGTTGCCGGCCATGCCGCCGATCGTCGCGCGCGAGGCCGTGGAAATGTCGACCGGAAACCACAGGCCGTGCGGCTTCAGCGCGCGGTTGAGATCGTCGAGCACGATGCCGGGCTCGACCGTGCATCGGCGGCCCGCCGCGTCCAATTCGAGAATCCGATTGAGCGATTTGGAACAGTCAACGACCAGCGACTCGTTCACCGTCTGCCCGCACTGGGACGTTCCGCCGCCGCGGGCGAGCACGCTCGCGCCTTCGTCGCGCGCAAGCGCGATCGCGCGTTCGGCGTCCGCGATCGTGCGCGGCACCACGACGCCGACCGGCAGCATTTGATAGTGCGAGGCGTCGGTGGCGTAGCGGCCGCGGCTGAAGCGGTCGAAGAGCACGTCGCCTCGGACCTCCGACCGAAGGCGGCGCTCAAGCCCCGGCATCAGCTTTGCCGCCATTCCGCTTCCCTTCGTGCAGTGCTCACCGGCCGATTCATCGGTTTTATCGCGTGGAATTTATACTTATAGAGTGTAGAGTGCCGCCGCGCATTGTGCGACGCGCCGTTTCGCGTTAGGTACCGCGCACGATTTTTCCAAGAACAAACGTCAGGGGCGGGCCGATGGCCAAAAATACCTCACGCGTCGCAGGACGCCATTTTCTTCATATACCGGGCCCGACGCCGCTGCCGGACCGCGTATTGCGGGCGATGGACAATGCCATCATCGATCACCGCGGCCCCGAATTCGCGAAGCTCACCAAGCGCGTGCTCGAAGGCATCAAGACGATCTTCAAGACCGCGAAGCCGGTGATCATCTACACCGCGACCGGCACCGGCGCCTGGGAAGCGGCGCTCGTCAATACGCTGTCGCCCGGCGACCGCGTCCTGATGGTGGAGACCGGACAATTTGCGGCGCTGTGGAAACGCATGGCCGAAAATCTCGGCCTCAAGCCCGAATTCATTTCCACCGACTGGCGCATCGGCGCGGACCCCAACGCGATCGCCGATCATTTGCGCAAAGACAAGAACAAGGAGATCAAGGCGGTCTGCGTCCTGCACAACGAGACCTCGACCGGCTGCCTCTCGCCGATCGCCGAGATCCGCAAGGCGATCGACGCGACCGGCCACCCGGCCCTCTTCATGGTCGACACCATCTCCTCGCTCGCCTCGACCGACTATCGCCACGACGAATGGGGTGTCGACGTCACCATCGGCGGCGCGCAGAAGGGATTGATGCTGCCGCCCGGCATGTCGTTCAACGCCATCAGCGACAAGGCGCATGCCGCTGCGAAGAATTCGAAGATGACCAAATCGTTCTGGTCGTGGGAAGACATGCTCAACATGAACAAGCAGGGCTTCTTCCCCTATACGCCCGCGACCAACATGCTCTACGGCCTCGATGTCGCGATCCAGATGCTGCACGAGGAAGGGCTCGACAACGTCTTCGCCCGCCACGACCGCTTTGCGGAAGCGACGCGGCGCGCGGTGCGCGGCTGGGGCCTCGAGATCTTGTGCCGCGACCCGAAATATTATTCGCCGACGATCACGGCGGTGCTGTTGCCCGAAGGCCACGACGCCGATGCCTTCCGCGCGCTTGCGCTCGACACCTTCAACATTTCCTATGGCATGAGCTTCGGCAAATACGCGGGCAAGATGTTCCGCATCGGCCATCTCGGCGACATCAACGACCTCACGCTGATGGGCGCGCTCGCGGGCACCGAAATGGCGCTTTCGCTCGCAGGCATTCCGCACAAGAAGGGCGGGGTGCAGGCGGCGATGGACTATCTGACGGAAGCAGCGCGGCCGGCGCGGGCGGCGGCGGAGTAACGCCTTACGACGCTATCGCGCGATTTTGAATCACGAGCGCGTCCCTGACATCTTCCTGGAGCATGATCTTTCCCGAAAACCGGTTTCCACTTTTCGGGATCATGCTCTAGTTGGCGGCCACGCCCTTGCCGCGGGCGAGGCTTTCTTCCAGAAGCTCGATGTTGTTCTGGATGCGCGGGTTCGCGGGATCCTTCGCGCGCGCTTCATAGAGCTTCGTCCGCGCGCGCTTGTAGTCGCCGCGCAGCAAATACGAATAGCCCTGATTGTTGAGAATCTCCGGCGTCGGCCCGAGGATCGCGAGCGCCTGCCGATAGGCGCGGTCGGCGTGATCGAAACGCCGCAAGCGGTCATAACAGGCGGCGAGCCCCACCCAGGCTTCCGCGTCGCGCGGCGACATTTCGACCGCGCGGCGGAAATAGCGCTCGGCGAGCCCGTAGTCGCGCTCGCGGAAATGCCGCTTGCCCATATTGAGATCGTCGTTCTGATTGCTGCCGATGAGGCCGTCGGTGGCGGGCTGGACATTCTCGCTGCCCGCCGGCACGAGGGTCGCGTTGGTGACGGTGGTGATGGTGCCGGTGGGATCGGTTTCGGCGGCCGGCGGATTCGCCATCACGCCGCCGTCGGCCGAGGCGAGGTCAAACTGTTGGCTGGTCTTGTCGCAGCCGGCAAGGCACGCGAACGCCGCCGCCAGCAGGACTATACGCATGACTCGTACGACCATGGTCCCCGCTCAGACGCCGCAACGCGCGGACAGTCTGCCCCGACGAACGCCGCGGCATTCCGGGCGAAATACCGCCGGTTCAACCTAGGCGGCGGCGGTTAACAATTCCTCGCCGCGGACAGCAACCCAGACGCGCAAAGGGTTTGTTTGCGCTGAACCGGTTTCAGTAGACGCCGTATTTCACGCGGATATAGGCAGGCAACAACGTGACGATGACCAGCACCGGAAAGATGCAGAGAATGAGCGGAACCGAAAGCTTGGAGGGAAGGCTGTAGGCCTTCTCCTCGGCGCGCGACAGGCGCTTATGGCGCATCTCGTCGCTGTAAATGCGCAGCGCATCGGTGAGGCTCGAACCCAGTTCGGCCGACTGCTGCAACAGCGTCGCGAACGCACGCGCTTCCTCAAGCCCGAGCCGGTCGCCGAGATGCTCGAGCGCGTCCGACAGCGTGCGGCCCGCCCTGATTTCGAGCGTCGCCATGTGGATGTTGGCGCTGAGCGAGCGATAGGAATCGGCAAGCTCCCGCCCGACGCGATCGAGTGCTGCTTCCATGCTGAGGCCGGCCTCGGCGCAGACGACGAGCAAATCCATGAAGTCGGGGAAGCCCGCCCGGTGTTCGTTCTGGCGCGAGGAAATCCGGCGGCCGAGGTAGAAGCTCGGGCCGAAATAACCGGCAAGGCCGCTCATGCCGATTACGAGCCAGCGCGAGCTCGTGCTCATGTCGGGATCGAAAAAGGGCAGCCCGATGAAGGCCGCGAGCGCAAGCCCGACCGCAAGGCCGGTGCGGGCGACGAAAAAGAAGCCGGCCGAACTCGGATTGAGAAAGCCCGCCTGCACGAGCTTCATGCGCAAGAGCTTCATGTTGCCGCCGTCGGCCGCCGCGTAATAGCGCACGGTATAATCGAGAAGCTTCTGCGCCGCTTTCAGGCTCGCAAAACGAAGCGAATTCTTGTTGGTGTCGCGCCGGCTGCGGCCGTCGGTCAAAACCTCGGTGGCGCGGCGCTTGATCGAGCCGCGCACGCGCAGAAACGCCATCACGACAAAGGTGATCGTCGCCACCGCGAAGAAAACGAAGATCCCGAGCAAGAGCGCGGGACTGCCGCCGGTCAGATCGAGCAGGAAATCGAGGAGCGCATCCATCGCTCAGATCCTGAAGTTGACGAGCCGGTACATGATGGCGTTACCCATCGCCATCCATCCGCCGGCGCAGGCGAGGATGATTTTCGTCATGTCGACGTGCCAGACGCCGCCGTAAAAATCCGGCGCCATCATCTGCAACACGAGAAACATCGCGATCGGCAATCCGGACAGGATGAACGCCGAGAAACGGCCCTCGGCGGCAAGCGCCTTGATCTTACGGCGCATCTTGAAGCGTTGGCGGATCACCGCGGAAAGATTGCCGAGGATTTCGCTCAAGTTGCCGCCGGTCGAGCCCTGAATGGCGACGGCGGTGACGAAGAGCGGCAAATCCTCCTGCCCGACGCGGAAATAGAGGTTGCGGAGCGCGGTCTCCAGATCGGCGCCATAGGTGATCTCGTCCGAGACCATGCCGAACTCGGAGCCGACGGGATCCGGTATCTCGCGGCCGACCATCTGGATCGCGACCGGCACCGGATGGCCGGCGCGCAGGCTGCGGACGATGACGTCAATCGCATCGGGAAACTGGGCGCCGAATTTCTTGTGGCGGCGGCTGCGCATGAACTTCAACGCGAGCAACGGAACCACGAGGACGAGAAGCGCCGTGATCGAAAACGCGTACACGAGGCTGAAGCCGTACCAGAGCAAGGCAAGGAATGCGATCGCCGTGGCGGCGGCGACGATCATAACGAATTTTCCGATGCCGATCGTCAATCCCGATTGCAGCACCAGGCGATTGAGCGATTGCAGCCCCAAGCTGTAATCGCCGCTTGCGGTCAGCGAGCGCTCGCGCCGCAACTGCACGAGGATATTTTCGCGGTTCGGCTCGGTCTGCATCATCCGCATGCGGCGATTGACCGTCGTCTTGTAGGAGGCGGTCGAAAAAAACATGAGGTAGAGCGCCTCGACGAACAGGATCGTCGCGATCGCCGCAAAAAGATAAATCAGCGTGAGTTGATCGAGCTCGAACGGCATCGGCTTAGAGATGCTTGGAGGGGTCGAAATAATTTCCCGGAATCGCGATTCCCTGCGCCGCGAGATCGCCGAGGAAGCGCGGGCGAACGCCGGTCGCCTGGAATTGCCCCTCCACCTTGCCGTCATCGCCGGTGGAGGTGCGGACGAATTTGTAGATTTCCTGCATCTGGATGATGTCGCTCTCGAGTCCGGTAATCTCGGCGATCGATGTGACGCGGCGCTTGCCGTCGGAAAAGCGCTGCAGTTGCACGATCACGCGGATGGCGGCGGCGATCTGCCCGCGGATCGAGGAGACGGTCATCGGCAGGCCGGCCATGCCGATCATCTGCTCGAGGCGCGAGATCGCGTCGCGCGGGGTATTGGCGTGGATGGTGGCCATCGAGCCTTCGTGGCCGGTGTTCATCGCCTGCAGCATGTCGAAGGCTTCCTCGCCGCGGCACTCGCCGAGGATGATGCGGTCGGGCCGCATGCGGAGCGCGTTCTTGACGAGTTCGCGCTGGCGAATTTCGCCCTTGCCCTCGATGTTCGGCGGCCGGGTTTCCATGCGGCCGACATGCGGCTGCTGCAACTGCAATTCCGCCGCGTCCTCGATGGTGACGAGGCGCTCCTTTTCGGAAATGAAGGCCGACAAGGCGTTGAGCATCGTCGTCTTGCCGGAGCCGGTGCCGCCGGAGACGATGAGCGTCACGCGCGCGCGGACGGCCGCGGCCATCAGCACCGCCATTTGCGGACGGATCGCACCGATGTCGACGAGCTTGTTGAGATTGAAGGGCTTCTTCGAGAATTTGCGGATCGAGACGAGCGGCCCGTCGACCGCGATCGGCCGCACCGCGACGTTGACGCGCGAGCCGTCGAGGAGACGCGCATCGCACAAAGGATGCGATTCGTCGACGCGGCGGCCGACGGCGGAGACGATCTTGTTGACGATGCGGAGAAGATGCGATTCGTCCTTGAAGCGGACGGGCGTGGGCTCCAAGACGCCCCTGCGCTCGACAAAGACGCATTCATGGCCGTTGATCAGGATATCGTTGACGCTCGGGTCCTTGAGCAAGGGCTCGATCGGACCGAGGCCGGTCATCTCGTCGAGGATTTCGGCGACGAAGTCGTCAAGCTCCTGCGCGTTGAGCGGCAGGCGTTCGGCGAGCGTGTATTGCGAGACGAGCCCGTGAATCTGCCGCTTCATTTCGTCTTCCGGCAGCTTCTCCAGCGCCGGGAGATTGATCTCCTCGATCAAGCGGCGATGCAGGCGCACCTTCGCATCGAGCAGCTTGTCGCTGAGCAGTGGATTGCTGTTTGCGGCCTCGGGTGCGCTCTCGGGAGCGGCGACCGCGGGCAACGCGTCGAGGAACGACGACGGCTCCAGCTCCGCCACCGGCTGCGGCGCCGGATCGGAGGCCTTGCGGGTGGTGAAACGGCCGAGCATGGCTCAGCGCGCCCAGAAAAAGCTGCGGCCCTCTGCCGGCGCTTTTTGCTTATTCGCCGTCTTCAAGGCGGCTTGCGGAGCGACAAGCTTCTTGATCGCAACGGCAACGTTGTTGCCGGGCTTCACCTCATCGAGCGGAATGCCGCGGTCGATCGCCTCGCGCACGACCCGGTAATTGTTGGGAATGGCGCCGGCGAAAGCGGAGCCGAGCGCCTTTTCGATGTCGGCGCGCCGCAGCCCCGGCGTGAACATGCGCTGCTCGAAGCGGTTGACGATGACCTGGGGATTCGCGCTTTCGCCGAGCCGCTCGCGGATGGCGGAAAGGAGTTGCTTCGCGAGTCTCAGACCCGGCACCGTCATCTCGCTCACGATGAAGAGCCGGTTCGAACCCTGCAGGACGCTGTCGGTCCACGAGAACCAGGTCCGCGGCATGTCGATCACGACATAATCGAAATTGGCCGAGACGAGATCGAGGAGCCGCGTCACCACCAGCGGATCGAAAGAGCGCATTTCCGCCGGCCGGTTGGGCGCTGCGATCAGGGCGAGGCCGGAAGCGTGATGCGAAAGCATCACTTCGAGGAGCTGCCGGTCGAGCCGCTCGGGCCGCGGCTCGATCTCGGAGAGGTCAAGGCGCGGCTCGAGATCAAGATAGTCGGCACAGGCGCCGTGCTGAAAGTCGAGATCGACGATGCAAACGGAAGCGGCATTGCCCTTGCTTCCGAGCAGCGAAAGCGCGGTTTGGATGGCGAGCGTGGTGACGCCGACGCCGCCGGCGGCGGGCAGAAACGTATAGATTTGCGCCTCGATCGCGTCCTCGCCGGGCGAGCCCTTGGCGGCGCGCGCGCAAGCGCGAACGAGATCGATGGCGGCGACCGGTTTCACCAGAAAATCGGCGATGCGGATCTGCAACAGCTTGCGGGCAACCGTTTGATCGAAGCCTTGCGTGACGGCGACAAGCGGCGACGAAGTGCCGAGACGATTGGCGAGGCGATGCAGCGCGACCAATTCATCCTGGTGTTGGGCGTCGAGATCGACGATGACGACGCTCGCGTCGCGGACATCGAGCTTGCCGCCCTCGTGCAGGATGCTGCCCTTGGCCACGACGAGCTCGATCTGCGCGTTATTGCCGAAGGTCGCGCGCACGAGCTGCTCGAACTCGGCGTCGGCGGTAATCGCCGCCACGCGCGTCTTGTTCGAATTGTTGTCGGGTCGATCGAGCATGAATGAAACCGGCGCGGCTCCCTCGGGAGCCGCGCTGTGTCCTTGTTATGGGTTGGTCGCCGGCGTGGTCGGGTTGGATTGCGGCGGACTGATCGTGCTCGTGTCGAGGCCGACCGGCGGCGTGACCTTGTTCGTCCGGTAGCGTTCGACCGCGCTTTGCATTTTCTCGCCGTTGCTCTGGATGTCGCGATATCCCGCCGCAGCCGGCCACATATCGACGGCGTGCGTGACGCGGTTGACCGCGATCGCGTCGCCGGACTGGAAGGTGATGGTGTCGCGGCGATCGTAATAGATGTCGGAACACGCGGCGAGCGCGAAGCCGCAGAAGATCGCAGCCAGGAGAATATGGCGGCGGAAACGATCAGCGGCTCGCGACATGGGTGCCTCCTTGCGGCAGATCGAGGACGTAACCGTCTCCGGACGGAGCCTCGAAGGCGTGAACGTTTCCCTGCGGCAGGTCGAGGATGTGGCCGTCTTCCGGCTCGTCGGAAATCCCTTGCACGGGCGCCTTGCGCACCTCGTGCTGGCCGTTGACGAAGAGGTCGATGTCGTTGGCCGGCAACGAGTTGTCGAGCGGTGTCCGCACCATGTCGACCGGGGACGCCGGGCGGACGATGCGCGGCGTGACGATGATCGCCAGATCCGTCTCGTTCTTCTGGTACTGGGTGCTGCGGAAAAGCGCGCCAAGGACCGGAACATCCGCGATCCACGGCAGCTGATTGGCGCTCGTGGAGCTGTTCGCCTGCAGGAGGCCCGCCATCGCGAAGCTCTGGCCGTCGCGGAGCTCGATCGTCGTGCTCGCGCGGCGGATGATGAGGCTCGGAATGGTGACGCCGCCAATGCTGATGGTGTTGGTGGGATCGAGTTGGCTCACCTCGGGCTCGATCTTGAGGTTGATCACGCCGTTGGCAAGCACGGTCGGCGTGAAGGCGAGCCCGACGCCGAATTTCTTGAACTCGATCGTGATCTGGTTGAGCTGTCCCTGCACGGGAAACGGAAACTCGCCGCCCGCGAGGAAGCTCGCCGTGTCACCGGAAAGCGCAACGAGGTTAGGCTCGGCGAGACGCCGCGCGACGCCGCGCTCTTCAAGGGCCTGGATCAGGAGATCAGCCTGAACGCCCTTGCCGAGGATCGTCGCCACGAGCGAGCCGAAGGGCGTACTGTTGGAAATCAGCGCGCCGGCGCCGGTCGTAAGCCCGACGCTATTGCCAAAGATGTGCCAGTTGACGCCGAGTTCGCGGGAAGCGTTCCGCTGCGCTTCTACAAAGCGGACCTCGAGGAGCACTTGCTGCTGCTGGGTGACGCCGATCGAGTTGATGACGTCGGAGCCGATGCTGAACTGCTTCGCGATGGTCACCGCCTTGTCGACGACGACGCCGTCGGGCGCGGTGCCGGAAAGCATGATGCGGCCGTTGATCGGCGACACGCGGATGTGCGCGCGCGGGAACTGCCGCGAGAGCTCGGCCGAAAGCCTGTCGACATCATAGGAGACTTCGACGTCGAAAATGCCAACCTGCTTCTTGCCCTCGGCGTAAACCGACACGCGGGTGGTGCCGATCTTCTTGCCGAGAATCGAGATCGTGCGGTCGGTCAACGGATTGACGTCGGCGACATCGGGATCGGCGACCACCACTTCCATGAAGCTCTGATCGGTGCGGACGTCTTCCGACTTGCCGATCACGACATGGATGCCGGTGGCGCGCTTGCCCATCTGCACGAGCAGCGCCTCCGCCGCATGCGTGCCGCCAGCCGAGACCGGCAGCAGCACACCCGCGACCAGGACCGCCGAGATCAAGGTCAATGCGAGTGAAGAACGGCGCTTCGGCCGCTGGGCGGCGGTGACCGCCCCGTTTCCTGTCCGCGTTTGCATTTATGCCTCCCCCAATTCCCTGTTTCTTCGATTATCGTTGCGTGCTGCCGCCGCCCATTTCGGCTCTTTCGCGCATTGCGTTGTTTTCCGACGGCACGCCGTATTCTTCTTTCTTCCCGCCCCGCACGACGGTGACGGTTGAGAAACGTTTCGGACCCGCGGCGGGCGCGGTGTCGCGGCCCAAATCCTCCGTCGACACGCGCCGCTCATCCTGTCCGGCTTCTTCGCCGGCCTTGCGCAGGGCGAGCGCGAGCGTTCCGACCTGGGCCGCGAGCGTCAGCTTTTGCGCCGCAAGCGTGTCGACCTCGAGGGTGACGGCCTTGACGACCGCGGGCTTGTCGGAGCGCTCGTCAGCGAGCTGGTCAACCGCAAGCACGCGCGCATTCTGCAGCACGACATCGGTGGTGCCGGTCTTGTCGCTCCGGCGGGTCAAGAGAACGTCGACGTGATCGCCCGGCAACACGAAGCCCGCGACGCCCTCGACGTCGCTGACCCGCACCGTCACGGCTTTCATGCCTTCGTGCAGCACCGCCGAAAGCGTTGCCCGCTGGCCGGGCCCGGTGATTTTCGTCGCGAGTACCGGCTCATTCGGCTCGATCGGCGCGAGCGCGATGCGGCGGCCGGCGGCGAGCAAATCCTGAACAGATGTGAACGAGCCCTCGGGCAACGCGCCTTCAGGCCAGGAGACCTCGCGCAAATTGCCGCTCGAGAGCGGATTGCCGAAGCGCAGCGGCGAGGCCGCCACGACCACCGTGCGGGTGGCCGCGGGCTTCGGCTGATTCAGCGCGTTCTTCAGTCGCAACTGCTCGTCCTGGCGATTCAGCCAGGCTTGCGCGACAAAAACCGCAAGCAAGCCGAAAACGCCGGCAAGGACGACCATAACGACGGTGCTGGCACGCAACGCTCGCTCCCCTTGTTTTTCTTGTCCGGGATCATCGAGCAGTCGTGTCTAATAAGAGTTTTCTTCGCGCCTCGAATTGTCTGCAATCGTTCAAGTCTTTGATTCATGTTAAAAGACGCATGAAGCTTCATATTAAAAGGCGCGTGAATGAGGATGCTTTCCACGGCGTTAAATGGCGATTTTGCGCGATCGCGCGTCAGCCGGCGCGAGGTGCTCGCGGGTTCCCTCGCCGCGCTCGCCTGCGGCGTGCCGCAACGCGCCACTGCGCGCATGGCGGGAAGCGACGAACAGGCAGCGGGAATTTATCGTTACAAAATCGGAAATTTCGAACTCACCGCGACCTATGACGGCGTCTGGAACCGGCCGATCGACGATAAATTCGTGAGAAACGCCTATTTCCCGGACGTGCAGCAAGCGATGGCGGATGCCTCCATGCCGACGCACGTGCTGCCGACGCCGTTCACGCCGCTTGCCATCAACGGCGGCAAAAAACTCGTTCTCATCGATACGGGCTCAGGCGGCCAGATCGCGCCGACCGCGGGCTCGCTCGTCGCCAATCTCGCCGCCGCCGGCATCGATGCGAAAGCCGTCGGCACGATTCTCATCTCCAACTTCCACCCCGACCACATCAACGGAATCAAGACGAAGGACGACGAACTCGTTTTCCCCAACGCCGAGATCCAGGTGCCGGAGCCCGAATGGGCGTTCTGGATGGATGACGGCAAGATGAGCCGCGCCAAGGATCCGGTGAAGAGCTGGTTCCTGAACGCGCGGCGGATTTTCGAAGGCATCGAGAAGGACGTGCGGCGCTTCAAGCCGGGCAAGGAAGTGGCGCCCGGCATCACCTCGGTTCCCGCCTATGGCCATACGCCGGGCCACACGGCCTATATCGTCGCCGACGGCGATCAATCGCTGTTCGTGCTCTGCGACACGACCAATCATCCGGCGTTGTTCGCGCGCCATCCCGAATGGCAGGCGATCATCGACCAGGATGGTCCGCTTGCGGTCGCGACGCGGCGCCGGCTTCTAGACCGCGCCGTTGCCGACAAGATGCTGGTGCAGGGCTATCATTTCCCCTTCCCCGCCTGCGGCCATATCGCCAAACGCGGAGACGGTTATGAATTCGTGCCGTCGACGTGACAGGCGACGCCATAAGGCCATGACTTGAATTGCTTTTCTCGCGGCCATCAAAGGCGTGTGAACCCTCGGCCGGTCGCCTCAGCGCCGCTTCAGCTATGCTATCATCCTTGAGCGTTGATCTTTTTTTGCGGCGAGGAGCGATCCGATGAACCGGCATTTCCGTGTGTTAGGTCTATTCGCGGCGATCGTGCTGATCGGCTTTGCGCTCGCGTTGGGGCCGGCCTTCTCGGCCGGCGACGACGGCACGCGGCCACCGGCGCCCGGATCGGGCTCGGGCGATAAAGACAAGGATAAAAAGGGCAAGCAGTCGGAAAACGAGCTACGCGACGGCTACCTCAAAGCGCGCGCGATGATCCTCGACGGCAAGTACGAATCGGGCATCGTGGCGCTCCGCGCGCTCCACTACGACGACAGCCCGGATGTCGCTAACTATCTCGGCTATGCCAACCGCAAGCTCGGGAATTACGAGGCCGCCAAATACTGGTACGAGAAGGCGCTCGCCTCCGACCCGAACCACGTCCGCACCTGGCAATATTACGGCATGCTGCAGGTCGAGCGGGGCAACATGCTGAAGGCGGCGGAGCATCTGCAAAAGATTAAGGAGCTTTGCGGCACCGACTGCAAGGAATACGCGGATCTCAAGAGCGCCATGGAAGGCCACGTCCGCTACTAAGCGAGGCGCGACCGGATTGGCCCGGATCAATCAGGCCGCCCTTCGGGGCGGCCTTTTGATTCTAGATGCCGAGATAGCGATGCTGAATGTCCGGGGCGGCGGCAAGTTCGCGTGACGTTCCGGTCCACACCACGCGGCCGCGCTCAATGAGATAGTGGCGGTCGGCGACGCGCGTGAGCGCTTCGACATTCTTGTCGATGACGAGAATGGCGTAGCCCTCGGCCTTCAGGCGCGCGAGACAGCGCCAGATTTCAGCGCGGATCAACGGCGCGAGGCCCTCGGTCGCTTCGTCGAGGATCAAGAGACGCGGATTTGTCATCAGTGCGCGGCCGATTGCGAGCATCTGCTGCTCGCCGCCGGAAAGCTGGACGCCCATGCTGCCGGCGCGCTCGCGAAGCCTTGGAAAAAGTTCATAGACCTTGGCCAGCGTCCACGAGCTGTTGCCGGCCGCGAGATCGGCCGCGGTCGCCACCAGATTTTCGCGCACCGAGAGGTTCGGAAAGATCTGCCGCCCTTCCGGCACCAGCCCGATTCCGAGCTTCGCGATTTTGTAAGCGGGCAGGCCGCGAATTTCCCGCCCGCCGAAGCGGATTTGGCCGGCGCGCGCGGGGCTCAGTCCCATGACCGAGCGCACCGTCGTCGTCTTGCCCATGCCGTTACGGCCCATGAGCGTGACCATCTCACCCGGCGCGATCGCGAGCGAAATCCCGAACAGCACCTGGCTCATGCCGTAACAGGTCTCGATGCCGGCAACGTCGAGAAGCTTCGCCTCAGCCATGAACCGAGACCTCTTGCTCGCCGAGATAGGCTTGGCGCACCTCGGCATTGGCGCGGACTTCGGCGGGCTGCCCGGTTGCGATCACGCGGCCATAGACAAGGACGGTAACGCGGTCGGCAAGCGCGAACACCGCTTCCATGTCGTGCTCGATCAGGAGGATCGTGAGCTCCCGCTTCAACTCGCGCAGCAACGCGACCATGCGGGCGGATTCCTCCGGCCCCATGCCCGCCATCGGCTCGTCGAGGAGGAGCATGCGCGGATTCGTCGCCAGCGCCATCGCGATCTCGAGCTGGCGATGCTCGCCATGGCTCATTTTCGAAACGATCGTATCGGCGCGATGGGCGAGACCGACGCGGGCGAGCGCTGCGCGGGCGGGCTCCCGCAACGCGCTTTCCTTGCGGGCGTCGTGCCAGAAGTGAAACGAGTGGCCGGCATGCGCCTGGACCGCAAGCGCGACGTTATCGAGCGCGGTGAAATCGAGAAAAAGCGAAGTGATCTGAAACGAGCGCGCGAGCCCGAGCGCGCTCCGCCTGTAGGTCGGCAATGCCGTGATGTCGCGGCCATTGAAATGGATGCGGCCCTGATCGGGCGTGACCTCGCCCGTAAGCTCGCTGATCAGCGTGGTCTTGCCGGCGCCGTTCGGGCCGATGACGGCGTGCAGTTCGCCCGGCACCACGCCGAGCGAGATGCGATCGGAGGCGACCACACCGCCGAAGCGCTTGGTCAAATCCTCGATATGAAGAAGCGCGTCAGCCACGGCGCAAATCCGCGAGCAAGCCGTCGATGCCGCCGCGCGCGAACAGCACAACGAGCAGCAACAACGGCCCCATGATGATCTGCCAATATTCGGTGACGCGGGAGAGGAACTCTTCCAGCACGAGATAGGCGACCGATCCCATCAGTGGGCCGAATGTGGAGGCCATGCCGCCGAGCACCACCATCACGATGAGGTCGCCCGAGCGCGTCCAGTGCATCATCGCGGGGCTGACGAAATCGGCTTGATTGGCGAGCAACGCGCCGGCGAGTCCGCACAAGGTGCCGGCGATGACGAAGCAAACGAGCTTGTAGCGAAAGGTCGCAAAGCCGATCGAGCGCATGCGCCGGTCGTTGGAGCGCGCGCCGCGGATCACCATGCCGAAGCGCGAATTGACGAGGCGCCAGACGAGATAAATCGCGGCGAGCAGAAGCGCCAGGCACACATAATAGAACTGGGTCTTACTGTTGAGATTGACGAGGCCCGCGAACTGGCTGCGCTGATTGATCGTGAGGCCGTCGTCGCCGCCGTAGCGCGCGAGGCCGACGGCGACATAGTAGATCATCTGCGAGAAGGCGAGCGTAATCATGATGAAATAAACGCCGCGCGTGCGCAGGCATAAGAGGCCGATGACGAAGGAAAACAGCGCCGACACGACGAGCGCGAGCGGCCATTGCACGAAGCCGGAATGGACGCCTTCGCTGGCGAGGATGCCGACAACATAGCCGCCGACGCCGAGATAGGCGGCGTGACCGAAACTCACCATGCCGCCGTAACCAAGAATGAGATTCAAACTCGTCGCCGCGAGCGCGAGAATAAGAACGCGGGTGAAGAGCGTCAGCAGAAATATATTGCCGGTGAAGTTCGCGTAGACCGGCAACAGCACGAGAAACGCCAGCAAGCCGGCAATGACGAGATTGCGGATGTTCAGCGCAAAGCTCATCGGCGGGCCGGCGGAAACAGGCCCTCGGGGCGCAGAATCAGCACCAGCGCCATCAGGAGATAGATCAGCATCGACGAGATGGCGGGCCCCACGGTCGACGCCGTGTTTGTGCTCATGAACAGGCGCAGGAGATCCGGCAGGAAGGCGCGGCCGATGGTGTCGATGAGCCCAGCGAAGATCGCGGCGATGAAGGCGCCGCGGATCGAGCCGATGCCGCCGATGATGATGACGACAAAGGCGAGGATCAGGATGTTCTCGCCCATGCCGATTTGCACGGTGAGGATCGGCGCCTGCATCAATCCCGCGAGCCCCGCGAGCGCGGCGCCGAGGCCGAACACAAAGGTATAGAGGAGCTTGATATTGATCCCGAGCGCGCCGACCATTTCGCGGTTGGAAGCGCCGGCGCGGATGAGCATGCCGACCCGCGTCCGCATCACGACGATGTAGAGGAAAAACGCGACCGCGAAAGTCGCGGCGATAATGACGATGCGGTAGAGCGGGTAATAGATTCCGGGCAGGATCTGCACGGCCGTGTTCATCGCGTCCGGCAATGGCAGACTCATGCCCGCCGGGCCCCAGATCAGCCGCACCAATTCATTGAAAAACAGGATCAGACCGAAGGTGCCGAGCACCTGATCGAGATGATCGCGCCCGTAGAGACGGCGCATGGCGATCACTTCCACGGCCATGCCGACGAGAAGGGTCGCTCCAAGCGCAAGGATCGCGGCGAGCACGAAGCTCCCGGTGAGTGCTGCGAAGGTCGCGGCGAAATAGGCGCCGAGCATGTAGAACGAGCCGTGCGCGAGGTTCACGAGGTCCATGATCCCGAAGACGAGCGTCAGCCCCGCCGCCAAAAGAAACAGCAGCATGCCGAGCTGCACGCCGTTCAGACATTGCTCGATGAAATAGAACATGACGTCTGGCGCCGGCCGAAATCGGCGACCCCCCCGGTCAATTAAAAAACGGGACGGCAGCCGCCTTCAAGCGTCTCTGCCGTCCCTTATCGCGCATCCGATGATCACTTCATCGGGCACTTGTCGTGAAACCGGTCCTGGTCGTCCTTGACGATGGTGGCGACGGTCTTCAGCACGTAATTGTCGCCTTCCTTGACGACATTCTGCAGATAGAAATTCTGGATCGGGATGTGGTTGTTGCCGTATTTGAAGCCGCCGCGGACCGTCTTGAAGTCGGCCTTTTCCATGGCCTTGCGCACGGCTTCCTTGTCGTCGATCTTGCCCTTGGTGGCGACGACGGCCGAATTGATCAGGTTCGCGGCGTCGTAGGTCTGCGCGCCGTAGAACGAGGGCGAGCTCTTGTACTTCTCCTTGTAGTCGGCGACGAATTTCTTGTTGGCATCGTTCGGCAGATCGTTGACCCATTCCTGCGCGCCGGGCACGCCGAGCGCGAGTTCCTTCTGCCGCGGCAGCGACAGCTCGTCGATCGTGAACGCCGTATAGAGCGGGATCTGGCCCTTCAATCCGGCCTGGGCGTATTGGGTGAGAAACTGCACGCCGGCCGCCCCCGGGTAGAAGACGAAGATCGCATCAGGCTTCGCCTCGCGCGCCTTCGACAATTCGGCGGAGAAGTCGAGCTGATCCGGCCACTTGGTGAGTTCCTGCCCGAGCACTTGGCCTTTGAAGGTCGAGGCGACGCCGGCGAGCATGTCCTTGCCGGCGGCATAGTTCGGGCCGATCAGGAAGACCGACTTCACGCCTTTCTGGTTCATGTAGAGGCCGACGGCCTGCGGCGTCTGGTCGTTCTGCCACGAGGTCGAGAACACGTAGGGCGAGCAGAGCTCGCCCGCGAGCTGCGAGGGGCCCGCGTTCGAGGTGACGAGGAAGGTCTTGGAATCGACCGCCGACTTCAGCGACGCCAGGAGCACGTTCGACCAGATATAGCCGACGATGAAATCGACCTTGTCGCTCTCGATCAGCTTGTCGGTCTTCTGCTTGCCGATTTCCGGCTTCTGCGTGTCGTCTTCGTAGATCACCTCGACCGGCAGGCCGCCCATCTTGCGGCCGAGATGGTCGAGTGCCAGCTCGAAGGAATTGCGCATGTCGTTGCCGATTACGGCGGTCGGTCCGCTGAAGGTGCTGACGAAGCCGATCTTGATCGACTTCTGCTGGGCGGCGGCCGGACCCATCGCGAGCGCGAGGATCGCGCCGGCCATGAGCAGTGATTTTTTCATTGTCCCCTCCCGATGGTTTGTTGTTGGCAGAATTCTTCCGCGCACGGTGCCCGACTTGAGATGTTCGTCGTCCGGCGACCGGATCGGCTGTCTCCCCCTACATGAACTATTATGCATCTCTCGCCCGCCCCGGCAATCTTCAATTTTCGTCGCATAGTGCTCCTCAATTTCCGAGGCCGGTGCCGCCGTAAAGCCAAGCAAGGTCGTTGTAATAATCCTCGGACCTCTTCGCCCGCATGATGGCGTTGCGCACGAGCGCGTGGGCGCCGGCCGGGTGATAGATGTGTTCGCCGATGGCCCGCGATTGCAGCTGGATGCGGGAAGCGCGCACCACACGCTGCTGGCGATAGTGTTCGAGCGCGGTTTCGTACTCGCCCGGATACGCACCCAGCATGTGCGCCAGACACACCGCGTCTTCCAGCGCCATGCAGGCGCCTTGCGCCGCATATTGCAGCATGGGATGCGCGGCATCGCCGAGAAGCGCCACGCGGCCATCAGTCCATTGCTCGACCGGATCGCGATCGCATAGCACCCAGAGCTTCCAATCGCGCCCGTGCCGGATGATGTTCTGCGCGCGCGGGTGAACGTGCTGGAAGCCTTGCATCACTTCTTCCTGGCCGACCGGTTTTCCGGCAACCGGCTCGGGCGCGTCGTTGTGATAGGTGACGACGAGATTGAACAGCTTCCATCCCGACAACGGATAATGGACGATGTGGCACTTCGGCCCCGCCCACAGCGTCGCCGCGTTCCAGCGCAGATCCTCGGGCATTTCTGCGGTCGGAATGACCGATCGATAGGTGGTGTGGCCCGACACGCGCGGTGGACCGTCACCGACAACCTGCTTGCGGATATTCGACCACAGGCCATCGGCGCCGATGAGGAGCGATCCGGCGATGCTGTCGCCGGAGGAAAGCCGCGCTGTTACGGAAGAGCCGTCCTGGTCGTAGCGTTCGACTTCGCTTTTCACCCTCAGTTCGATGTGATCGTCGTTCTGGCACGACTTCAGCAACACGCCGTGCAAGTCGCCGCGGTGAACAACCGCGTAGGGATTCTTGAAGCGGGCGCGAAAAGCCTCGCCGAGATCGATATGGGTGATCTCCTCGGCGGAAAGCGCATCCATCAACCGTAGCTGATCGATATAGACGGCCATGCCGCGCGCGGTCTCGCCGACGCCGAGATAGTCAAAGGCGTGAAACGCGTTGGGGCCGAGCTGGATGCCGGCGCCGATCTCGCCCATGGCCGCCGCTTTTTCCAGCACCACCGAGCGGATGCCTTTTTGCGCGAGCCCAATCGCCGTGGCGAGGCCGCCAATGCCGGCGCCGACGATCAATACCGGTTTGGCCGGGGCTTTCGAATTCAATCCGGACTCCCTGCGGGCGGCATCTTCCGCCGCTTCCGCTCCATCGATACACTAGCAATAAACCAAGCCTGAGGATCGATGGGAGGTCCGCCATGGATCACGCCGTACAATCCACGCCCGAGCGCGAGGCGTTCTACAAGAAGATCGACGGCGAAAATCTCTCGGCGTTGTGGACGGTCATGCGCGACTTGATCACGCCGGAGCCGAAAAGCGCCTGCCGGCCGCACCTCTGGCGTTTCGATGCGCTCCGCGCCTACATGCTCGAGGCCGGCCGTCTGATCACCGCCAAGGAAGCCGAACGGCGCGTCCTGGTGCTGGAAAATCCGGGACTGCGCGGTCAAGCGAAAGTGACGACGTCGCTCTATGCCGGCATCCAGATGGTCTTGCCCGGCGAGGTCGCGCATGCGCACCGTCACAGCCAATCGGCGCTGCGTTTCATCCTTGAAGGAAAAGGCGCGCATACGGCCGTCGACGGCGAGCGCACGATGATGGAGCCCGGCGACTTCGTGATCACGCCGTCGATGAAATGGCACGACCACGGCAACGAATCCTCGCAGCCGATGTTCTGGCTCGACGGTCTCGACATTCCGCTGGTGCAGTTCCTCGATGCCTCGTTTGCCGAAGGCCTCGACGACGAGGAGCAACCGATCACCCGGCCCGCGGGCGACAGCTTCGCGCGCTATGGCCACAACCTCCTGCCGGTCGACATGAAGCGCTCGTCGCCGACGTCGCCGGTGTTCAACTATCCCTACGCGCATACGCGCGAGGCATTGGAAGGCGCGAAGGCCCAGAGCGCCTGGGACGCCTGTCACGGCGTCAAGATGCGCTATTCCAATCCGGTGAGCGGCGACTACGCGATGCCGACGATCGGCACGTTCATCCAGCTTCTGCCGAAAGGCTTCCGCACCGCGCGCTATCGTTCGACCGACGCCACCGTGTTCGCGCCGATCGAGGGCCGCGGCCGCTCGAAGATCGGCGAACAGACATTTGAGTGGGGCTCGCGCGACATTTTCGTGGTGCCGAGCTGGCAGTGGGTCTCGCACGAAGCGAACGAAGACGCGGTGCTCTTCAGCTTCTCGGATCGTCCCGTGCAGGAAAAGCTCGGCCTCTTCCGCGAGGATCGCGGCAACGCGTGACGCGGGCGCGATGCGCGTTGTCATCCTCGGCGCCGGCCCGGCGGGACTGTATCTCGGCTATTTGCTGAAGCGCCGCCGTCGCGATGCGGACGTCCGCATTTTCGAGCAGAACGCAGCGGATGCGACGTTTGGCTTTGGCGTCGTCTTTTCCGACCGCGCGCTCGAATTCCTTAACGACGACGACCCGGAAACCTTCGCGGCAATCGCCCCGCACATGGAATCCTGGGAGGACATCACGCTCGCCCATCGCGGCGAGCGGATCGCGATCGACGGCGTCGGCTTCGCGGCAGTAGGACGGCTGAAATTGCTGCAGCTGCTACAGGAGCGGGCGCGTTCGGTGGGGATCGAGCCCACCTACGAGAAAGCCGTGACCACACTCGACGATTTTGCCGAAGCCGATCTGGTCGTCGGCGCCGACGGCGTGAACTCGCTGGTGCGGCGGACGCATGAACGCGAGTTCGGCGCGACGGTCACGCAGCTCAACAATCATTTTGCCTGGTTCGGCACCACGAAGCCCTTTTCCACCCTGACGCAGACGTTTCGCGAAACCGAGTTCGGCCACTTCAACGCGCACCACTATCGCTATCAGCCGGACATGAGCACCTTCATTGTCGAAGTGGACGACGCGACGTTCAAGCGCGGCGGCTTCGACCACATGAATGAAAGCGAGGCGAAAGCCCTGTGCGAGCGCGTGTTCGCCGAGGCCCTCGACGGGCACAAACTGATTTCCAACCATTCGATCTGGCGGCGATTTCCGATCGTGCGGAACGAACACTGGTTTCACGGCAACCGCGTGCTCGTCGGCGACGCCTTGCACACGGCGCATTTCTCGATCGGATCGGGGACGCGGCTTGCGATGGAGGATGCGATCGCGCTCGACGAGGTGCTCACCCGGCATCCGCGCGACATTCCTTCGGCGCTTGCGGCCTACGAACGGGCGCGGCGGCCGGTGCTGGAAAAACTGGTGGGCGGCGCCAATGCGAGTGCGGCGTGGTACGAGCATTTCGCCGATCACATGCGGCTCGAGCCGATCGACTTCGCCATGAGTTACGTGACCCGTTCGGGCCGCATCGATATCAAACGGCTGCGGCAGCTGTCGCCGCGTTTCGCCGCGCGCTATGAGCGCGAGCGTCCGTTGGCGGCAAATCACTGAAATCGAGGATCGTCTTCGGCCTTTGGCCGCTCAGGCGCGCGCGAGCCGGCGAACGTTGCTGCCGCCCTCGAGCCAGGCGATGATTTCACGCAAGCCCTGCTCCGGCGTCTTGCCGGCCGTCTCCAGCACGTAATCCGCCTTGGCGTAGAGCGGCTCGCGGCTCTTCAGGATCGACACCAAGTCTTCCATCGCGCGCTTGTTGTCGGCCATCGGCCGCAAGTCGCCCTGCTCGATCACCCGGCTCATATGCTCGTCGGGCTTGGCGCGGACCCAGATCGTCACGCACGAGGTGAGCAAGCGCTCGAAGGTGCCGGGCTCGGTGACGAGGCTGCCGCCGGTCGCGAGCACGAAGCGCGCATGCTTGTCGATCGCGGCGTCGAGCGCGGTACGCTCGAAGCGGCGGAAGGTCGGCTGCCCGAACATCTCGAAAATCTCGCCCAACGCCATGCCGCTCGTCTTCTCGATCTCGCGATCGAGCTCGATGAAGGGCACCGCGAGCTTCGCGCCCAGGAGCTTGCCGAGCGTCGACTTGCCGCTGCCGCGGAGACCGATCAAGGCGATGCGGGCGCGACGCGCCTCGCTCGAAGGCCCGCCATGGCGCGAAAGCAAGAGCGCGCGCGCCTCCCGTAATTCGACGGGCGTGAGCCGCTCGAGCAGTTGATGGAAGAGAAGATGCTCGACGTCGCGCTCGGGCCGCTCGTCGATGAGCTCGGCGACCGGGATACCCATCGCCTTGGAAATGCGCCGCAACAGGACGATCGAGCAATTGCCCTTGCCGGCCTCGAGTTCGGCAAGGTAGCGCTCCGAGACGGCCGAGTGCTTGGCGAGCGCCTTCCTCGACATGGCGCGGCGGCTCCGCATGATGCGAACGCGATCGCCGAGCAGCTTCAGGTAGCTCGGGTTCGAAAGGTCGCCGCCGCCGTTGCCGGTCTTTTTGGCGGTTTTGTCGTTGCGTCTTTTCATGGCCCACCGTTTGGTGCAATATAGTGCATGTGCTCCTAAAATAAAAACCCCGGGGAGGACAAATGTCCGAGCACGAGGAGCTTTCCGCGCGGCGGCCCTATAACGCCGCCGCCGATTTCGTCGACGCCAATGTCGCGCGCGGCAACGGCAAAAAGACCGCCTTCAAGGAGAAGGATCGCGCGCTTACCTATGGCGAGTTGCAGGCGGCGAGCTGCCGATTCGGGCGGGGCCTGCAAAAGCTCGGGCTTCGGCCCGAAAGCCGCGTCGTTTTCCTGCATCTCGACGCACTCGAGTTTCCCGTCGCCTTCTGGGGCGCGATCCGGGCCGGCGTCATCCCCATTCCGCTGAACACGCTGCTGACGCTGGAGCAATACGCCTACATGCTCGAGGACAGCCGCGCGGAAGCGATCCTGATCTCGCCGCCGCTCGTCAATTCCATTCTGCCCATTCTCGATCGCCTCACCTGGCTCAAGCTCGCGATCGTCACCGGCGCCGACAAAGAGACGCCCAAGCTCGGCAAGCTCGCGGTGAAGCGCTTCGACGAAGTGGTCGCAAGCGGGACGCCGGAAGTGTGGCACGCGCCGACGATCTCCGATGAAGTCGCGTTTTGGCTCTATTCGTCGGGCTCAACCGGCGCCTCGAAAGGAACGCGGCACGTCCATTCGAGCCTGATGGTGACGGCAAAGCTCTACGGCCAGGACGTCCTGGGGATTCAGCCCGACGACGTCGTGTTCTCGGCGGCGAAATTGTTCTTCGCCTACGGGCTCGGCAACGCCATGTCGTTCCCGATGTCGGTCGGCGCCACGGCTGTCCTCATGCCCGACCGGCCGACGCCCGACTCGGTGCTCGACGTGATGCGGCGCGAACAGCCGACGATCTTCTATGGCGTGCCGACTTTGTTTTCGGCGTTGCTCGCGCACAAGGATCTCGGCCCGGGCGCGGGCTCGAAGCGCCTGCGGCTTTGCACCTCGGCCGGCGAGGCGCTGCCCGCCAATATCGGCGAGCGCTGGCGCGAGGTCACCGGCGTCGACATCCTCGACGGCATCGGCTCGACCGAGATGCTGCACATTTTCGTCAGCAACCGCCCCGGCGACATTCGCTACGGCACCTCGGGGAAGCCCGTTCCCGGCTATGGCGCCAAGATCGTCGGCGACGACGGTCATGAATGCGGCGACGACGAAATCGGCGAACTCGTGGTGCGCGGCAGTTCGTCGGCGGACGGCTATTGGAACCAGCGCGCGAAGAGCCGCCGAACTTTTGTCGGCGAATGGACTTATACCGGCGACAAGTACATCCGCGACAAGGAGGGCTACTACCTCTACTGCGGGCGCACCGACGACATGTTCAAGGTGAGCGGCATCTGGGTTTCGCCGTTCGAGGTGGAGGCGGCCCTCGTTTCCCACGAGGCGGTGCTCGAAGCGGCGGTGATCGGCAAGGAGGACAGCGACGGGCTGATCAAGCCGAAGGCCTATGTGGTTTTGAAACAGGGTTTTGCCCCCGACGCGAAACTGTTCGAGGCGCTGCGCGTGCATGTGAAGGAGAAAGCGGGCGCCTGGAAATATCCGCGCTGGATCGACGTGCTCGCGGAGCTGCCGAAGACCGCCACCGGCAAGATCCAGCGCTTCAAGCTCCGCGACGAGGACGCGGGCAAAGTCGGCTGACGGGCGAAAGCGGATATGCAGTTTAGTTCTTGTATCGCCTAAGGTCGCATGATATAAGATGCATAATAATGCATAGCCCCCAAAGGGCATCGAGGGAGGCCATGAAAGCGATCGATTTCGATACCGATCCCACCCGCTACAAGCATTGGCGGATCGAGATTGACGGCGATGTCGCGAACCTCGTCATGGACGTCGACCCCGCGGGCGGGCTTTCGAGCGATTACGAGCTGAAGCTCAATTCTTACGATCTCGCGGTCGACATCGAATTGAACGACGCCGTGCAGCGGCTCCGCTTCGAACACCCGGAAGTGCGCGCGGTCGTGATCAAATCGGGCAAGGACAACGTGTTCTGCGCCGGCGCCAATATCCGCATGCTCGGCAAGGCGACCCACGGCCACAAGGTCAATTTCTGCAAATTCACCAACGAGACGCGGCTCGCGATCGAAGACGCCTCGGAAAATTCCAAGCAATCATACCTTGCCGCCGTGACCGGCGCCTGCGCCGGCGGCGGTTATGAACTCGCGCTCGCCGCCGATCACATCATGCTTGTCGACGACCGTCGCTCGGCGGTGTCGCTGCCGGAGACGGCGTTGCTGGCGGTGCTGCCGGGCACCGGCGGCCTCACGCGCGTCACCGACAAGCGCAAGGTGCGGCGCGACCTCGCCGACGTGTTCTGCTCGGTCGAGGAAGGCGTGCGCGGCAAGAAAGCCGTCGACTGGCGGCTTGTCGACGAGACGGTGGCGAAAACGAAATGGGACGAGGCGGTGAAGGCGCGCGCGACGGAAATCGCCGCGCGCTCGGACCGGCCGAAGGACGCCAAGGGAATCAAACTCACGCCGCTTGATCGCAAGATCGCCGGCGATCTCATCTCTTATCCGAACGTGAAGGTTGAAATCGACCGGCCGCGCGGGCTTGCGACGATTTCCGTGCGCGGCCCCTCTGCCGCGGTGCCCGCTTCGGCCGAAGCCGCACATCAGCTTGGCGACAAATTCTGGCCGCTCGCGGTCGCGCGCGAATTGGAAAACGCGATCCTGCACCTGCGCTTCAACGAGCCGAAGATCGGCCTGATCGTCTTCCGCACCGAGGGCGAGGCCAAAGCCGTGCTCGATCACGATGCTTTTCTCGCGAAGCACCAGAACGACTGGCTGATGCGCGAGATCCGCCACTACATCAAGCGTGCCTTGAAGCGGATCGACGTCACGGCGAGGAGCTTCGTCGCCCTGGTCGAGCCCGGCACCTGCTTCGCCGGCACGCTGGCGGAATTGCTCTTCGCCTCCGACCGCTCGTTGATGCTGATCGGCCAGCGCGACGGCGACAACCGGCCGCCGGCCTCGATCGTGCTCGGCGAAGCGAATTTCGGCTTCTACCCGATGGGCAACGGCCTGACGCGTTTGCAGACCCGCTTCCTCGGCGAGCCCAAAAGCGTCGAGCGGGCGAAAGAGAAAATCGGCGCCACGATCGAGGGCAAGGAGGCGACCGAGCTCGGCCTCGTCACCTTCGCCTATGAGGCCTTCGACTGGGATGACGCCTCCCGCATCATGTTCGAGGAACGCGTTTCGTACTCGCCCGACGCGCTCACCGGCATGGAGGCGAATTTGCGCTTCGCCGGGCCCGAGACGATGGAGACGAAAATCTTCGGCCGCCTCACCGCCTGGCAGAACTGGATCTTCCAGCGCCCGAATTCGGTCGGCGAGGCGGGCGCGCTCAAACTCTACGGCTCCGGCATTCAGCCGACCTTCGACCGCGAAAGGATCTGACCATGAACATCGTGAACGTCGACTATGATGGGCTGATCCCCAACAACGTCGGGCTCAACGCCGATACCCGCGTCAAAGCCGCGCTGGAAAAGTGGCATCCCGGCTACATCGACTGGTGGCACGACATGGGGCCGGAGGGTTTCCAGCAATCGCTCGTTTACCTGCGCACGGCCGTCAGCGTCGATCCGAAAGGCTGGGCGAAGTTCGACTACGTGAAAATGCCCGACTATCGCTGGGGCATTCTCCTGGCGCCGGAGGTCGAGGAGCGGAAGATTCCCTTCGGCACCCACCGCGGCGAAAAAGCCTGGCAGGAAGTGCCGGGCGAATATCGCGCGATGCTCCGCCGCCTGATCGTGATCCAGGGCGATACCGAGCCTGCTTCCGTCGAGCAGCAGCGCTTCCTCGGCAAGACCGCGCCCTCGCTCTACGACATGCGCAACCTCTTCCAGGTGAACGTCGAGGAAGGCCGTCACCTGTGGGCGATGGTGTATCTCCTGCACAAATATTTCGGCGCCGAGGGGCGCGAGGAAGCCGAGGAATTGCTCCAGCGCCGTTCGGGCGACGCCGATACGCCGCGCATGCTCGGCGCCTTCAATGAGGAGACGCCGGACTGGCTCTCCTTCTTTATGTTCACCTTCTTCACCGACCGCGACGGCAAGATGCAGCTGGAGGCGCTGGCGCAATCGGGTTTCGACCCGCTGTCGCGCACCACGCGCTTCATGCTCACCGAGGAAGCGCACCATATGTTCGTGGGCGAGACCGGTGTCGGCCGCGTCATCGAGCGCACCTGCGACGAGATGAAGAAGGCCGGAATCACCGACCCCTATAACGTCGAGGCGGTGCGCAAGCTCGGCGTCATTGACCTCCCGACCATGCAACGGAAGCTGAACCTGCACTTTTCGCTCACGCTCGATCTCTTCGGCAACGAAATCTCGACCAATGCGGCGAACGCCTTCCATGCCGGCATCAAGGGCCGCTTTCGCGAGGACAAGCTCGAGGACGATCATCGCCTGGAGAGCAGCACCTACCCGGTACTGCGGCTCGTCGGCGGCAAGATCGTGAACGAGAATGCGCCCGCGCTTTCGGCGCTGAACATGCGGCTCCGCGACGATTATGTCACCGACTGCGCCGCCGGCGTCGGCCGTTGGAACAAGATCATCGAGAAGTACGGGATTGCGTTCCAGCTGAAGCTGCCGCACGTTGCCTTCCACCGCCATATCGGCGAGTTTTCCAAGATCAAGACCGATGTCGACGGCAACGTTCTTTCCGACGCCGAATGGGAAAAGAAGAAGGGCGATTACCTGCCTTCGAGCGGCGACCGCGCCTTCATCGAAAGCCTGATGAAGCCGGAATTTGCACCCGGCAAGTTCGCGAGCTGGATCGCCTCGCCCAAGACCGGCATCGACAACAAGCCCGGCGACTTCGAATACGTGAAGATCGCGAGCTGATATAGAGAGGCGCCATGACCGCGCCCGTCAAACAGCACCTGATCGATCCGGCGGTGTGCATTCGCTGCAACACCTGCGAGGCGACGTGCCCCGTGGGCGCGGTCACGCACGACACGAACAACTACGTGGTCGACCCGGAAAAGTGCAATTTCTGCATGGATTGCGTGTCGCCCTGCCCCACCGGCTCGATCAACCACTTCGTGCAGGTCGCCAAGCCCTATTCGCTCGAAGATCAGTTTTCCTGGATGGAATTGCCGCCCGAGGACGCAGCGGCTGAGACCGCCACCGATACCGCGAGCACGCTGATCGAAGCGCTCGACGAGGACGCGGCCGCTCTCCTCGAAGACGCGCATCGGGGTTCGGGCGGCAAGGTGCGGCGGCCGCCTTCGGCGAGCGAGCCGCGTATCAATCTCTTCAGCCGCCGCAACCCGGCGGAAGCAACCGTGACCGGCAATCTCAGGCTGACGCCCGAAGGCGCGAGTTCCGACGTCCGCCACATCATTCTTGATTTCGGCAAGACGTATTTTCCCGTGCTCGAGGGCCAGAGCATCGGCATCGTGATACCGGGCGAAGACGCGAACGGGCGGCCGCATGCGCTCCGCCTCTTTTCGATCGCAAGCCCGCGTGACGGCGAGCGGCCGAACACCAATAATCTCTCGCTCACGGTGAAACGCGTTGCCGAGAAGCGCACGGACGGCAGCGAGTTGCGCGGGGTTGCCTCGAATTACGTCTGCGACCTCAAGCAGGGCGACAAGGTGAAGATCGTCGGCCCGTTCGGCTCGACGTTTCTGATGCCCGACGACCCCGAGGCCGACATCATCATGATTTGCACCGGCACGGGCTCGGCGCCCTTCCGCGGCTTCACCGAGCGCCGCCGCCGCTCGATGCCGAATGCCCGGGGCAAGCTCTACCTCTTTTTCGGCGCCCGCACGCCGCAGGAGCTTCCCTATTTCGGCCCGTTGCAAAAAGTGCCGAAAACGCTGCTCGACCAGGAGTTGGTATTCTCGCGGCTCCCCGAAAAGCAAAAGGAGTATGTCCAGGACCGCATGCGCGTACGGTCCGCGCACATCGGCGAGCTCCTCAAACGCGATACCACGCACATTTACGTATGCGGCCTGCGCGGCATGGAGGCGGGCGTGGAGGCTTCCTTCGAGCACATCGCCAAGGCGAACGGCCTCGATTGGCCGAAGCTGCGCGCCGCCATGCGCGAAAGCGGCCGTTATCACGTCGAGACGTATTGAAGCAGCGGTTTGGGTGGCACGCGGCGCGCCGCTTCGGTAAACTCTCCGCCAATGAAAGAAAACGCCCCCGCGACGGGCGTCTGGCCGCCGGCCGCGACGCCTTTTCACGCCGATCTATCCATCGACTTCGAGCGCTATATCGCGCATTGCAAGAGCCTGCTCGCCGATGGCGCGCATGGGCTCGCGGTGCTCGGCACCACGAGCGAAGCGAACTCGCTCGACCTCGGCGAACGCGAGTCCGTGCTGGAAAAGCTGATCGCTTCGGGGATCGCCGCCGAACAATTGCTGCCCGGCACGGGGGCCGCGTCGATCGGCGACGCGGTGCGGCTCACCCGCCATGCAGTGGCGCGCGGCGTGCGCGGCGTGCTTCTCCTTCCGCCGTTCTATTACAAGGGCGTGTCGGAGGACGGCCTCTTTGCCTTTGTCTCGGAAGTGATCGGCCGCGTCGGCCAGACGAGCCTTCAGATTTATCTCTATAACTTCCCGCAGATGACCGGCATTGCCTGGCCGCCGTCGCTGATCGGGCATCTCATCAAATCGTTTCCGAAAACGATCGTCGGGCTGAAGGATTCATCCGGCGACGTCGCCTATATGAACCGGCTTCTGGAATCCTTCCCGGGCTTTGCCGTGTTTCCGTCGAGCGAGGCGCTGCTGCTTGCGGCCATGAAAAAGAGCGCGGCCGGCTGCATCTCGGCGACCGCCAACACGCAGGTGGGCGCGATCCGCGCCCTCTATGACGGCTGGCAGGGCGCCAAGGCCGAGGAGCTTTCGCGCGCGGCTTCCGCCGTCCGCCTTCTGATGCAGAAATATCCCCTGATTGCCGCGGTGAAGGCCGTGCTCGCCGAACACGCGAGAGCTCCCGACTGGGCACGTGTGCGGCCGCCGCTCGATCCGCTCTCGCCCGCGCAACGAAAAGAACTCGCCGCCGAACTTTCCAAGCTCGAAGCCGGGGCAACCGCATGAAGCGGGGCCTCCGCTCGCGGCTCTCGCAGTATGGCGACGACGAATTCTCGCTCTTCCTCCGCCGCGGCTTTCTGAAATCGGCCGGTTACGACGACGAAGCGCTCGACCGGCCGATCGTCGGCGTGCTTTCCACGGCGTCCGACTTCAATCCCTGCCACGGCACTGCGCCGAAGCTCGCGGAAGCCGTGAAAGCCGGCGTGCTTTCGGCGGGCGCGCTCCCCTTCGTCTTTCCGACGATCTCGCTGCAGGAATCCTTCGCGTTTCCGACCTCGATGCTCTGGCGCAATCTGATGGCGATGGACGTCGAGGCGATGCTCGGCGCGCTGCCCATGGACGCCGTCGTTCTCATCGGCGGCTGCGACAAGACGATCCCGGCGGAACTGATGGGCGCGATCAGCGCCGACATTCCGGCGATCGTGCTGCCGGTCGGGCCAATGCTCGCGGGCCGGCACGAAGGCGGCCGCCTCGGCGCCTGCACCGATTGCCGCAGGCTATGGGCCGAGTTTCGCGGCGGCAGGCTTTCGGAGGCCGATCTCAACCGCGCGCATGATCAACTGATGCCGACCTCGGGCACCTGCATGGTGATGGGAACGGCGACGACGATGGCGACGCTCACGGAGACGCTCGGCTTCGCCTTGCCGGGCGCGGCTACGGCGCCGGCCGTCTCCGCCGAGCGAATGCGGATTGCGAATGCCACCGGCCGCCGCGGCGCCGAGATGGCGAAGGCGGCGAGCCCGCGGCCGAGCGAACTTTTGACCGGGACCTCGCTCCGCAATGCTTCGATCGTCCTGCAAGCGATCAGCGGATCGACCAATGCGCTCGTGCATCTCGCGGCGATCGCGGGACGCGCGGGGCTTTCCTTTGATCTTGCGGCCCTTGATGCGATCGGCCGCGAGACGCCAGTACTGGTGAATCTCAAGCCTGCGGGCGCCTATTTCGCCGAGGATTTTCACGCGGCCGGTGGCGTGCCGGCGCTTTGGCGGCGGCTCAAGGACAGGCTCGATCTCGCGGCAAAAACGGTTTCGAACGAGACGCTCGGCGGCATCGTCGCGCGCTGGCCGGACTATGTGGACGAAGAAGTGATCCGCCCGCTCAACTGGCCGATCGTCGCTTCGGAAGCAATCGCGATTCTCCGCGGCAACCTCGCCCCGGAAGGGGCCGCGATCAAGCTTTCGGCGGCGAGCCGCGAGCTCACCTCGCACGAAGGCCCTGCGCTCGTATTCGATTCGCTCGAAGATCTTGCGCGCCGCATCGACGAGCCTTCCCTGCCGGTGACGCCCGGTCATTGCCTGGTGCTGCGGAATGCGGGGCCTGTCGGCGCGCCGGGCATGCCCGAGGCGGGCGCGCTGCCGATTCCAAAAAAGCTCGCGGCAAAAGGCGTGAAGGATATGGTGCGAATTTCGGATGCGCGCATGAGCGGCACCGCTTTCGGCACGGTGGTGCTGCACGTCGCGCCGGAAGCCGCGGCCGGCGGACCGCTCGCGCTGGTCAGAGACGGCGACCGCATCCGGTTAGATGCCGGCAAGCGCCGGCTCGATCTTCTCGTCGACGACGCCGAGCTTGCCGCCCGCCGCAGGCACTGGTCGCCGCCGAAAAAGCCCACGCGCGGTTACGAACGGCTCTATGTCGATCACGTCTCGCAGGCCAATCTCGGCTGCGATTTCGATTTCCTCGTCAAACATCCAGCGACCTGAAATGCTCACTCGCGGCAGGCCTCCGAAATGGCAACCGCGCGTCGAGGACGACCGCCTCCTGCGCGGCGAAGGGCGTTACGTCGACGATGTGGATTTTCCGAATCTTGTCTTCGCCGGCTTCGTGCGTTCGCCGCACGCGCATGCGCGCATCAAGTCGATCGACGCCGCCGAAGCGCGGCGTGCGCCCGGCGTGCTCGCGGTGCTGACCGCCGCCGACATGAAGGCCGCGGGCGTGGACAATATCTCCATGCACGCGCCGATGGGCGGCCGCGGCGGCAGCAAGCTCGTCGTTCCGGCGCGGCCGCCGCTCGCCGACGGCCGCACGATGCTGGTGGGCGAGCCGGTCGCCGCCGTGATCGCGGAAAGCGCGAAAGCCGCAGAGGACGCGGCCGAACTCGTCGCGGTCGAGTACGAGGAACTGGCCTCCGTCGTCGACCTGCGCGAGGCGATCAAGCCGGGCGCGCCGCAGCTTTGGCCGCAGGCGCCGAACAACATCGCGCTCGACTGGCCGGGCCTCGTCACCGATGAAGCGAACGCCGCCGAAGTGGAACGGATCATCGCGAACGCGGCGCATGTCGCGCGCGTTTCCCACTCGAACCAGCGCATCGCCGTCGTTCCGATGGAGACGCGCGGCGGCACCGCGCGTTTCGACCCCATGAGCGGCGGCTACACGGTCCGCACCTGCTCGCAGGGGGTCGGCGTGATCCGCGACGCGCTCGCTGCCGTCATGAAAGTCGAGCGCGACAAAATCCGCGTGCTCACCGAAGATGTCGGCGGCGGATTCGGCGTGAAGACCGCGGTCTATCCCGAGCTGCCGGTGTTGCTGGTTGCCGCGAAGAAAATCGGCCGCCCTGTGCACTGGATGTCGAGCCGCTCCGAATCCTTCATGAGCGACAATCATGCGCGCGACACCTACAGCGACGCCGAGCTCGCGCTCGATGCAAACGGAAAGTTCCTGGCGTTGCGTGTCCGGCATCTTGCCGCCATGGGCGCCTTCGTCGCCTTTCGCGGCGCGCAGATCGCCACCAACAATTTCGCCCGTTGCTTTCCGGGCATGTACGACATTCCGAAGATCGATGCGGCGGTGAAGTGCGTCTTCACCAACACGGTGCAGACGGGCCCCTATCGCGGCGCCGGCCGGCCGGAAGCGAATTATCTTCTGGAGCGGCTCGTCGACGAGGCGGCGCGGGTGGCGAAAATCGATCCGGTCGAGATCCGGCGGCGAAATTTCATTCCTCCGTCGGCGATGCCCTACAAGACCGCGGTCGGCGCCGTCTTTGACAGCGGCGAGTTTGAGACACTCCTCGATAAGGGATTAGCCGCAAGCGGATATGCCGGGTTCGAAAAACGGCGCGCGGCGGCGAAAGCAAAAGGCCGCCTTCGCGGCATCGGTCTTTCCTGCTTCCTTGAACACGCGGGCGCGGTGCCGACCGAGGGTGCGGCGCTCATCTTCCGTCCGGAGAAGATGCTATCGCTTGCGCTCGGCGTGCAATCGACCGGTCAGGGCCACGCCACGGTGTTCGCGCGGTTGCTCGCCGAGCGTCTCGACATCTCGCCGCAAGAGGTGAAGGTCGAGCAGGGCGACAGCGCCTTCGAAATCCAGGGCATGGACGCGGTCGCCTCGCGCTCGGCGATGACGGTGAGCCACGCGGTGGTGGCGGTGTCGGACCGGATGCTCGCCAAGGGACGCGCCATCGCGGCGAAGATTTTCGAAACCTCCGAAACTGACGTCGCCTATCGCGACGGCGTCTTCGAGATTCCCGGCAGCAACCGCCGGCTGCCGCTCTTCGATCTCGCCGCGCGTGCCGCCGAGATGGCCGCGCGGGGCGAAATCGCCGAGAGCCTCGATACCAAAGGCACGGCGGAAACGCCGCTCACCTTCCCCAACGGCTGTCACATCGCCGAGGTCGAGATCGATCCCGAGACAGGGGTCGCCGAAATCGTCAACTACACCTGCGTCGACGATTGCGGGACCGTGCTCGACCACACGATCGTCGAGGGCCAGGTCATGGGCTCGATCGCGCAGGGGCTCGGTCAGGTCCTGCTCGAACAGATCGTCTACGACGAGGGCGGCCAGCTCGTCACCGGCTCGTTCATGGATTACGGCATGCCACGCGCCGACATCATGCCGCCGGTCGCAAGCGCCTTGCACCCGGTCCCGGCGACCACCAATCCGCTGGGCGTGAAGGGCGTCGGCGAAGCCGGCACCACCGCCTCGCTCGCCGCCCTCATGAACGCAATCGCCGACGCGATCCCGAACGGCGCCGGGCGAAAGCTCGACATGCCGGCGACGCCGGAAAAAATCTGGCGGGCGCTTCGGGGCTAGTCAGGAGGCGGCGTAAACGAATTTCCAAGCGTGTTTAGGAAAGTCAGGCTCGTGAGCAATTCCTGGAATTCGTTGGTCAGAATCGGATCGATTTGTTGCACGGCTGTCTGCATCGTGTCGCTGGACTGAAATTGTTGCATCTGTCCATTGGTGTAAATCACGACCGTCCAGCCCGGATTCAGCGTGAAGGTCTGACCGGTGACGAGATTGGTGATCTGAAGTTGGCCGCTGATCAGCCCGATGATGGAGAAGTGGAGGCCATTCGCGAGATTGAACACGGTGCCGCGTACGCCAATCGTCGCGACCGGCGTTCTGATCTGATAGCTCGTCGGATCCTGGGAGCCGGAAACCCAGCGGAACGCGCCGCGTCCGGTCTGCACCACCACATTGCCCTTGCCGCGATTGGGATCAAAGACGAAGCGGTCGAGCACGAGCTCCGATTTCGGTCCGATGGACAGATTGGTCTGATCGACGAATTGCAGCTGCGCCGTACTCGCTTCGCCGGTGCGGATGCGCTCATTGGCGAAAACGCTCGCGCCGTCCGACAGGGGCTGTGAATTGCCGAACACCTGATTCTTCACGAGAGCGGCGACGCCGATCCTGCCCTGCTGCGCCACGACGAGCCCTGCCGACAAGAAGGCGAAGGCCAGAACGAAAAGGGCCGCAATTTTCGCCCAAGCCGACATGCGCATTCGTGGCGCTCCCTGATGACCCGAAGTGTAGCGGAAGGGCATGCTGCCCTCCAACCCTCGCGACCGAAGTGATCGGTATCACAAACCGCGGGATTTTCCCCGGCGTTGTATACGGGCAACAGAAGAGAGCCGAAATGGCCGAATTTGCCGGGGGTTTGGGGCTTGCCATCCGCCCCGCAGCCTTGTCGCAGACCGGCCGCGCATGGCATCTTTATCCGTTCGCGCGGCATCTCAAATCGCGAGCAAAATCAACTCTCTCCGCCCGACCATGGATCGGACGGAAAGTGGGGGGCGATGAGACTGAGGCTGCTGGCGTTGACAGCGTTCTTCCTGTTCGTGGCGCCGGCCGTCGGCGCCGCGGACGAGCTTGCCCGCCTCAACGCGCAGCTCATCAACGACCCCACGAATATTCAGCTCAACCTTCGCTACGCGCGGGCGGCGGAAGAAAGCGGCAAGCCAGACAGGGCGCTCGCCGCCTATGAGCGCGTCCTCATCTACGACCCAACCAACGTCGAGGCGAAAAGCGGCCTTGATCGCGTACGCGCCAAAATTCTGCCGACGGTGACCGAGATTTTCTCGGAGTTCGGCGCCGGATGGGATTCAAATCCTCACCAGACGCCGGCCGGACGAAGCGACGCGGACCTCTTCGGCCGCATTTCGATCCGCGACGAACGGACCGTGGCGGACACGCGCTGGCGCACCACGGCCCTCTTCACTGGCAATCTCTATGAGAACAGCGGTGACCTCGATTATGGTTTTGGCTCCGCCGCCGTTGGGCCCGTCTATTCTTTCGGGCCGTCTTTCACAGTGCATCCCGCGATCGGCGGCACGGCGTCCTATTTCGATCACCACCTCTTCTACAGTGAAGCTTTCACCAGCCTCCTGTTTGAAGGCAGCCAAGACGGCATCTTGCAGACCTACCGCATTCGCGGCGGCTTTCGCGATTTTGACAGTTTCTTCCCGGCGAGCCAGGGCTGGTTTGCCGACGCAACCGCGAAGTTTGCCAAACCCGACGTCTTCGCACCCGGCGACCTCGTCGTCCTTTCGCCATGGGTGCGGTGGAGCGGCGTCCCCGGCTCCTTTCTCGTCAATACGCCGACCATCGGCGTCTCAAATGACGTGCAGATCGGCCGCTACACGGAAGCCGGTGCGCGGCTGCAATACTACTACACGCTCGTCGACTGGCTCGTCGCCGGCGTGGGCATTTCCTATGACGGCCGGACTTACGCAAGGTCGCTGCTTTCCACCGGCATGTTCTTCAGGCGCCAGGACAACATCTATTCGCCGAGCGCCTCGCTCATCTTCCGCCAGTTGCCGAACCTGCCGGGCAGTATCCGGCTCGATTATCGCTACGAGCGCGACAACTCAAACGATCCGATGAGCAGCTATAACGACCACATCGTGACGCTGACCTGGGCTCGCCATTGGTAAAAAAGCGCCGCTGATCAACCCGCTCTCGCCGCCATCAATAGCGCCACGATCACGACGTACGTAGTTCCATGCAGGAATTGATCGACGCCGAGCGCCCACCAGAATCCGGGGCGCTCCGGCGTCAGTTGCATGCGCTTGACGATCTGCTCCTTCGCCCAATCGATATGATAGTGGACGATGAACTCGCCGATCACGATGACGGCGGCAAGCCCCTTCGATGGCGTAATCAGAAGGAAAACCGGCGTGGTGCCAAGCGCGTGCAGGCCCGCGTGCAGGATGCCGCCGGGATGGCCGTAAATTCCCTTGTTCTGATATTGATAGGCGGTCTGCAAAAAGAAATCGAACACGAGATGCTTGCAGAGCAAAATGAAGACCGCGAGCAGCGCGATTTGAACCGGATCCGTCATGGCATTCTCGATTTTTGTCAGCCCTTGCAACCCGGCACGATCATTTTTCCAGCGCGGTGAAGGCGCCATCCCAATTGGCGGCGGGCGGCTCTACGCGAAAGGCCGCAATCCGCGCGGCGAAAATCGAATAGTAGGTTTCGAGTGCCGCGATGCCAAGCGCGCGGCATTCGCCGATCGCGGCTTCGGCGACATCCCAGTCCTGCGCCCGGTAGGCATGCAGGAAGCGGTCGTGCTTGAGCTTCAGGCGCGCGTGCATATTCCGATCGCCGTCGAGCAGGTCGAGCGGCGTGAAAATTCGCCCGGGCCGTCCCCGCCCCTTCACCCGCACGAGGTCGAGCTCAAGCGCCGGAAACGGCCCGCCCTCCTGGATGGTCCGCTCGCCGGCGATCGCGGTGACGCCATAGGCTTTCGAAAGCCCCTCGAAGCGCGAAGCGATATTCACCTCGTCGCCGATCGCGGAATAATCGAAGCGCTGCGCCGAGCCGAGATTGCCGACGCAGCAATTGCCGGTGTTGATTCCAATTCCGATTTTGACTTCCTGGAATTCGCGCCCGTTCGCCGCGGCACTCTCGCGCCAGCCGCGGTTGAGCTCTCCCATGCGGCCGGCCATTTCGACCGCCGCGAGACAAGCCTCGCGCGCGTGGGCCGGCTCGTCGAGCGGCGCGTTCCAGAACGCCATGATCGCATCGCCAATGTATTTGTCGATGGTGCCGCGATGCGCGAGAATCACTTCCGAGAGCGGCGTGAGCAGCTCGTTGATAAACGTCGTCAGCTCGTGCGCGCTCAGGCGTTCGGAGATCGAGGTGAAGCTCCGCACGTCGCAGAACAGAAGCGTGATTTCCCGCACCTCGCCGCCGAGTTCGAGCTTGTCGGGATCGGCGATCAATTCGTTGACCACCGCCGGCGAAACGTAGCGGCCGAAGGCGCCTTGGATCTCGCTGCGCTGCAATTCGACGCGTCGGTAGAAGTAAAACGTGGCGGCGGAAACCAAACAAGCAATTCCGAGCGCGGGGTAAAGCGGGTCGAAGAGAAGGCCGGCATATTGGTAGGCGAGCCAGCCGGCGATAACGAGTACGGCGATCGCGGCAACGCCGATCAGGCTCGAGACCCGCGCCGAAACGCGCGGAAAGATCGCGGCGAGCAGAATGCCAAGCACGATAAAGGCGAATTCCTCGACCGCGATCGCGTAATCAGGGCGCGTCAGCGACCGCGCGCCGGCGACGTGCTCGATCATCTGGGCGATGATCTCGACGCCGGGAATGACCGCATCGACCGGCGTCGCGCGCAAATCCAGTAACCCCGGCGCGCTGGTGCCGACGAGGATGATACGGCCGGAGATTTCCTGTTCGTCCGCTTCGCCGGACAGGACCTTGGCGGCGGAAATGAAACGTTCGGGCGCCGTGGGGCGGAATTTCATCCAAATCGCGCCCTGGGCATCGGTTTCCACATCGAGATCGCCGATGCGGATGTGGTTGAGGCCGAGATTCTTTCCGAAGGCGGTCTCCCCGCTCGCATTCGAGGCCTTGAGCACAAAGGTGGAGGCGCCCTGCGCGACCCGCAGCGCTTCGGCGGCAAGCGACGGCACATAGCCGTTGTTGAGGCGGTAAATCAGCGCAACGCGGCGCACGACTTGGTCGCGATCAGGCGTCCAGTTGAGGGCGCCGATTCCTTTCGTCGCGGCATTGAGAATTTCCAGGTTACCGGTGGCGCCGGTGAACGGAATCATGAACGGGCGCGGATCGTCGCCGGCCACCGCAAAGCCCGCCTTCTGCGGCAGGGACGAATCGGTTTTGGCGTTGGAAAGGGTCGCGCCGAGCACGCTCGGCGTCGCCTTCAATGCCTCCGCGAACACCTCGTCATTGGTGCGTGCGCTGCCGACAAGAGGCGCCACGATCGCCGCCTGCTCCGGCGGCATGCGCCTCACCACCTCCTCGAGCGACGTGCGGTCGGCCTCGGGAAACATGACGTCGAAGGCAATGGCAGCGGCGCCTTTGGCGGCGAGCTTTTGCAGGAGATCGGCGAGCACCGTACGCGGCCACGGCCATTGGCCGATTTCGGCGATCGAGCGCTCGTCGATATCGACGATGCGGACGGGCGCAGCCGGATCAAAGGTCTGCGGCGAAAGACGCTGATAGCTGTCAAAGGCAATCAGCCGCAGCGCCTGTACGAAAAAAGGGTCGAGCGCCCGCACGGCGATGACGGCCGCGAGCACGCCGCTAACCAAGAGAATGTAAAAGCCGCCCGCGCGAACCTTCATCGCCTTCGCCTAAAATAGCGGGAAGGGTTATACATCGAATTCAAGCGCCTTTGTCGCAGGAGGACTCGATGAATATTGGACCCTTGCATATCGGGATGGCCGAATGGTTCGCGGCGATCGGCGCGGTGTTTTATGTCGCAACCTTCATGATGCAGACCATGGTCCCCTTGCGCATCGCCGGCATCATCAGCAACTTCTTCTTTATTCTGTTCGGCTATTTCAGCAAATCCTACCCGACGCTCTTTCTTTATCTCCTGCTCTTGCCGCTGAATATCGTGCGGTTGCGGCAGATGTACGATCTCGTCAAACAGGTGAAACTCGCCTCGAGCGGCGACCTATCGATGGAATGGATCAAGCCGTTCATGACCAAGCGACAGTATTTCGCCGGCGATATCCTGTTCCATAAAAGCGATGCCGCCGAGGAAATGTTCTACACGGTGAGCGGCAAGTACCTGTTGCCGGAACTCGGCATCGAGCTCGGCGCGGGCCAGCTCGTCGGCGAACTCGGCCTCTTGTCGCCGGGCAACAAACGCACCGCGACGCTCGAATGTCTGGAAGGCGGCGACGTGCTCACCATCAATTACGACAAGGTACGCGAGCTTTATTTCCAGAACCCGCAATTCGGCTTTTACTTCCTCAAGCTCACGAGCGAGCGGTTGATGCAGAACATTTCAAGATTGGAAGCCCGCCTCGAGAGCAAGCAGGCCGCCGCCGCGGCGCCTGGCCGTTAACGAGCCGACGCTTGAAAGCAGCGCTGCAAGTCGGGATTGCGGGGCTCGGCGCTGTCGGGCGCGAAGTTGCGCGGAGGCTTGCGGGAATTCCCGGCTTGCGGCTTGCCGCGGTCGCCGTACGCGATGCGAAAAAAGCCTACGGCACCCTCGCGAGCCTCGGCCGCGAGATCAAGCTTGTTCCGGCCAGCGCGCTCGCCGAGAGCTGCGACGTCATCGTCGAAGGCCTGCCGCCGGAAGAATTTCGCACGGTGGCGGTTCCCGCGATCGACCGCGGGCGAATTTTCGTTCCGCTCAGCGTCGGCCAGCTTTTGGAAAACTGGGACCTCGTGGAAAGCGCGAAAAGGACCGGCGCGCGCATTCTGGTGCCGACCGGCGCGCTCCTCGGCCTCGACGCGGTGCGCGCCGCCGCCGAAGGCACGATCCGTTCGGTCACGATGGTGACGCGAAAGCCGCCGCAGGGCCTTGAAGGCGCGCCCTATCTTTTGGAGCGGAAGATTTCGCTCGCGGGCCTGAAAACGCCGCAGAAGGTGTTCGACGGCTCGGCGCGCGAAGGCGCGCGCGGATTCCCGGCCAACGTCAACGTGGCCGCGGCCCTGAGCCTCGCCGGCATCGGGCCCGACAAGACGCGGCTTGAAATCTGGGCGGACCCGGGAATCGACCGCAACATCCACAAGATCGAGGTCGACGCGGAAGCGGCGCGCTTCTCGATGACGATCGAGAACGTTCCCTCGGACAATCCCCGTACCGGGCGGATTGTCGCGCTCAGCGTCGTGGCGCTGTTGCGGGGGCTGGTTTCCGAGTTGCGGGTGGGGACTTAACGCCGTTATCCGGCCAAGCGAAGGAACCGGAACCCTTGCGCACAGGCCCGAAGCCGCTCTCGATTACTACAATTTGGTGATCGGCATTTTCCTGTTCGTTTCGCCATGGCTATTTGCCTCGGCGCCGGGCTTCTCATTGCATATCTCTCCGGCCTCGAGCTCTGGCTCCTCCATTACGCGCCATCGCAAGCGCCGGAGCACGACGACCAAAGGTCCGATACCAGGGCCCGCGTCCACTAGCGGGTGCGTGCGAAAGGCCCGGATGACAAGATATCCGTCCCGCCCCGCGGGATGGGTATGCTTTGCTGCCGGGTGACGGGACCCGCCAAATGCAATAAAGTGCAGCCCGAATTTCCAACAAAAAGCACCGGCGAGGGACGCGATGTACACCGAACTTGGACTCTTCATCGACGGTAAGTGGACGAATGGCGGCGGCCGCAAGAGCGAGCCGGTGATCAATCCTGCCAATGAGAAGCCGCTCGCCGATCTGCCGCACGCCTCGAAGGGCGATCTCGACGAGGCGGTCGAAGCCGCGAAAAAGGGCTTCGAGATATGGCGCAAGACCTCGGCCTGGGACCGCGGCCGCGTCATGCGCAAGGCCGCGGACCTGATGCGCGAGCGCGCCGACGCGATCGGAAAAATTCTCACGCAAGAGCAGGGCAAGACGCTCGCGGAAGCCAAGGGCGAAGTGCTCGCCGCCGCCGACGTGATCGAATGGATGGGCGAGGAAGGAAAGCGCGCCTATGGCCGCATCATCCCGAGCCGTCTCCCCGGCACCCGGCAGATGGTGATGCAGGAGCCGGTCGGCATTTGCGCGGCGTTCACGCCGTGGAACTTCCCGGCGATTACGCCCGCACGCAAGATCGCGGGTGCGCTCGGCGCCGGTTGCGCGCTGATCCTGAAGGCTTCGGAAGAAACGCCGGGCACCGCGGTCGAAATGGCGCGGGCCTTTTCCGACGCGGGACTTCCCGCCGGCGTCCTTAATCTTGTGTTCGGAATCCCCGGCGAGATTTCCGAACACCTGATCGCCAAGCCCGAAATCCGCAAGATTTCCTTCACCGGCTCGATCCCGGTCGGCAAGCACCTGGTGAAGCTCGCCGCCGACACCATGAAGCGCGTCACCATGGAACTCGGTGGCCATTCGCCGGTGATCGTGTTCGACGACGTCGACCCGGAGAAGACCGCGGACGCGGCGGCCGCCGGCAAGTACCGCAACGCCGGCCAGGTGTGCATCTCGCCGACGCGCTTCTACGTGCAGGAAAATTCCTACAACAAATTCGCCGCCCGCTTCACCGAGAAGGCGAAGGGGCTGAAGCTCGGCGACGGCCTCGACAAGGACACGCGCATGGGGCCGCTCGCCAATGCGCGGCGGCTCGACGCGATGAACAACATCGTCGCCGATTGCCAGAGCCGCGGCGCCAAGTTGGCTGCCGGCGGCAAGCGCCACGGCAACCAGGGCTACTTCTTCGAGCCGACGGTGGTGACGGATCTCCCCGACGACTCCAAGCTGATGACGCAGGAGCCGTTCGGGCCGGTGGCGCCGATCATCCCGTTCAAGACCTTCGACGAAGTGGTGGCGCGCGCGAATTCGCTGCCCTTCGGGCTCGCCGCCTACGCCTTCACCAACAACGCCAAGCAGGCGGCCGCGATCGGCGACGCGCTGGAGGCGGGGATGGTGGGCGTCAATACCTACGCGATCTCGATGGCGGAGACGCCGTTCGGCGGCATCAAGGAAAGCGGCTACGGCCACGAGGGCTCGGTCGAGGGCCTCGAGATGTATACGGTGAAGAAGTACATCGCCCAGGCTTAAACCGCTTCACGCAAGCGCTTTTCCGCAAGACGGCTGGCGGCCTTTCGGCCGCCAGTTTGTTTTTCGGCCTGTGACACTTCGCGCTGTCCACAGCTTTTCCGCCGCCCGTCTGCGGATGCTGCCGTATATTGCGCCCGATGCGCTTCCATGCCGACCTGCATGTGCACTCCAAATATTCGCGGGCGACGAGCCGCGATCTCGATCTTGAGCACCTCGCCTATTGGGCGGCGCGCAAGGGTATTGCGGTGGTCGGCACCGGCGACTTCGCGCATCCGGCCTGGCGCGCCGAACTGAAAGAGAAGCTGGTCCCCGCCGAGCCGGGGCTCTTCCGCCTCAAAAGCGAAATCGAAGAAGCGATCGCGGCAAAACTTCCCGCCGCCTGCCGGACGCCCGCGCGCTTCATGCTCACGGTGGAAATTTCGACGATCTACAAAAAGGGCGACAAGACCCGAAAGGTCCACCACCTGATCTACGCGCCCGATTTCGCCACCGCCGACCGCATCTCCGAACGGCTCGCCAAGATCGGCAACATCGCTTCCGACGGGCGGCCGATTCTCGGCCTCGATTCGCGCGATCTCCTCGAGATCACGCTCGAATCCTCCCCCGATGCCTATTTCGTGCCGGCGCACATCTGGACGCCGTGGTTCGCGGCGCTCGGCTCGCAATCGGGGTTCGATTCGATCGCCGAATGCTATGGCGATCTCGCCGACCACATCTTCGCGGTGGAAACCGGTCTTTCGTCGGACCCCGCGATGAACTGGCGGCTGTCGATGCTCGATCGCTTCCGCCTCGTCTCCAATTCCGACGCGCATTCGCCCGGTAAGCTCGGCCGCGAAGCGACCGCGTTCGACTGCGCCGTCGACTATTTCGCAATCCGCGACGCGCTGAAGACGGGACAGGGATATGTCGGCACGGTCGAGTTCTTCCCGGAAGAGGGCAAGTACCATCTCGACGGCCATCGCAAATGCGGCGTGCGGCTTGAGCCGAGGGAAACCCTCGCCCATGGCGGCCGCTGCCCGGTTTGCGGCGAGCCGATGACGATCGGCGTTCTGCACCGGGTCGAGGCGCTCGCCGACCGCAGCGAGAAAGAAGTCTCGCCGCCGGCAACGGCGGGCGAGGTGTCGAGCCTCGTGCCGCTGCCGGAAATTCTTTCCGAGATCGCGGCAAGCGGGCCGGCGTCGAAGACGGTCGAACGCAACTATGAGCGCACGATTACGTCACTCGGCTCCGAGCTTTCGATTCTGCGCGACGTACCGGTCGAAGACATCGCGCGCGCGGAATCCTCGCTGCTCGCGGAAGCCGTCTCCCGGCTCCGCGCCGGAAAGGTCATCCGCAACTCGGGTTATGACGGCGAATATGGCGTGATCCGGCTGTTCGAAGAGGCGGAACTGAAACGGCTCACGGCCGGCGCCGTGCTGTTCGACGCGCCATTGGTCAAGCGGAAAAAAGAAGAGGCAACGGCAAAAAAGTTCGCGCCTGACGAAACTCCGGCACGCAAGCCAGAAACTCCGCCGACACGTACCCTTAAACAGCCAATGAAGACGGGCGCTACGTCCGACGTTCTCGCCGATCTCGACGACAATCAACTGATCGCGGCCAGGACATCCGAGGGCGCGCTCTTGATCGTCGCCGGTCCCGGCTCGGGCAAGACCCGCACGCTCACACAGCGGATCGCCTATCTCATCGCCGAGCGCGGCGTTCCGGCGGCACATTGTCTGGCCATCACCTTCACGCGGCGGGCGGCGGGCGAAATGCGCGAGTGGCTCGCGCGCCTTTTGCCCGCGAACGCCGGCGAGGTCGCAGTTCACACATTTCATTCGCTTGGTCTCGCGATCCTGCGCGAGCATCCGCAAGCCGCGGGCCTCGCACGAAGCTTCCGCGTTGCTTCGGAAGCGGAACGCGCCGCGGCTTTGGCCGAGGCGCTCGATGTGCCGATGCCACGGGCGGAATCGCTCATGCGCGCGATTTCCAAGGCCAGACGCACGCAAGCGGCCGCGAGCGGCGAGGTTGCGGCGGCGATGGCCGCCTACCGGAATGCGCTCGCCATCCGCGACTGGATCGATTTCGACGACCTCGTGGGGCTCGCCGTGCGCGCGCTGCAAACAGAGCCGGGGCTTGCCGCACGCTATCGCGAGCGCTTCCGCTCGATCTCGGTCGATGAATTCCAGGACATCGACGAAGAACAATACCGCCTCGTCAGCCTGATCGCTCCGCCCGGCGCCAATCTCTGCGTGATCGGCGATCCGAACCAGGCGATCTACGGTTTCCGCGGCGCCGATGCATCTTGCTTCGAGCGCTTCCGGCGGGATCATCCCGATGCCGCCGTTGTGAATCTCAAGCACAATTACCGATCGAGCGGCACGATCGTCACCGCCTCTTCGCAGGTCATCGGCGCGGATGCGGGCGCGCAGCCGATTGCCGAACTCGTGCGCGACATGCATGAGCGCATCACCCTTCACGCGGCGCCCAGCGAGCGATCGGAAGCCGAATTCGTGGTGCAGACGATCGAGCGGATGATCGGCGGCCACAGTTTCTTCTCGATCGACAGCGGCCGCGCCGGCGGCGGCGAAGCGAATTTGAGCTTCGCCGACTTCGCGGTGCTCTATCGCACCGACGCCCAGTCCGCCGCGCTCGTTGAAGCGTTTGAACGTTCGGGAATTCCGTTCAAGAAGAATTCGCACGCCCCGCTTACCCGCGTGCCGGCCGTGCGGGCGCTGCTGCAGGAATTCGATCGCGCCCAGGAGAGCGACGAGCTGCTGCGCGCGCGCGTTGCCGCCGCCGCCGAGGCCCTGAAAAAGCATAATGCCGGCTTCGATGCCGCGGCGGTTGCAAAAGCCTTGGGCGAGCTCACCGCGCTTGCCGAAACCTGTTCGGATGATCCCCTCCGCTTCGCCGACGCGCTGCCGCTCGCGACCGAAGCCGATTTCTATGATCCGAGAACCGACCGCGTTTCGCTCTCGACGCTGCACGCCGCCAAGGGCCTGGAATTTTCCGTGGTCTTCATTGTCGGGCTCGAAGACGGTCTGTTGCCGCTCTACTGGAACGAGCTTGACGAGGCGACCGCGGCCGAGGAGCGGCGCCTGTTCTATGTGGGCATGACCCGGGCAAAAGACCGGCTTCTGCTTTCGCGCGCGCTGAAGCGGGAGCGCCATGGGCGATTGCAGGCGCAAAACGCTTCTTCCTTCCTCAGCGATATCGAACATGAACTCCTCAAGCACCAAGCCGCATCTCCTACCCGGCGGAAGGCCGAAAGCAGGCAACTCAAGCTTTTCTGAGCCTTCGGCGGCGCAGGATTTGCGGGCCGCCGGTGTTTAAACGGTTGAGAGAATTGGCTTTATGGGACCGCCGCGTTCGCCGGCGACCCGCAGGACGAACGGATTTCCGTGCTACATTTTCCGACCGCAGCGATTTCTCGACCGGCCTGTGTTAGCGGGCGAGCTTCGGCCGCAGCGAGGGACTTTTTTTCAAGCGATCGCCGGAACCGGTCGGCATGGACCCAACGAGCGACGAAGAGCTTATGCTGCGTATCGCCAAGGGCGACGAGCGAGCGTTCCGCGAGCTCGCGCCCCGTTACGCTGCGCGCGCGATCGGACTCGCGCGCAGGATTACCGGCAACGAGGCGGACGCCGAGGAAATCGTGCAGGAAGCTTTTCTGCGCGTCTGGGTCAACGCTCCGCGCTGGCGGCCGGCGGCCGCCTTTCGCACGTGGTTCTATCGCATCGTCTTTAATCTTTCGCTCAACCGACGGCGGCGCGCGTCGTTTCTTCCTCTCGAGGAAGCGGGCGACCCGCCCGATCCCGCCGCGCTCGCGGGTGAGCGGATGGAACGCGATGAAAGAGATCGCGAGATCGCGGCGGCGATCGCGGCCCTGCCTGAACGCCAGCGCGCCGCGGTCGTGCTTACTTACGGCGAAGAGCTGACGAATGCCGAAGCGGCGGAAGTTCTCGGCACGTCCGTTTCGGGGGTGGAATCTCTGCTCGTCCGGGCCAAGCGCATGCTGCGCGACAGGCTCGGTTCGAGCTTCGGCGAAGATGAATAAGGAGACTGGCGCATGGATCGCTTCGACCAACTGATCGTCCGCTACTTCAAGACGGACGGAAATCGCGACCGGCAACCGGCCGCGCGCGCGCTTGCAGCACTTGCCGCAGAGCCGTTGCCGGAGCAGCGCCATTCCTGGTTCAGACGCTGGCCGAGCGCGCTCTTGAACAACGATTTCGCCCCGGCATGGCCGAAGATCGCGGCGCTCGCCTGCGTCGCCCTCGTCGGCTGCAGCATCGGCTTCTTCGGTCCCGGCACGCGCGCCTTCAAGCGCACGGGCTGGACGAATGCCTTTGCCCAGAATTCGGAGTCCGACGTGAGCGGGCTCGTGTTCGAACCCGAGCCTTTGACAGGAGCGAGACCATGATTTCCGCCGTGTCCATCGCCACGGCCGAGGACCGCACGTCGCGCAGGATCGTGCTGTGGTCGCTCGGACTGAACGTATTTTTCGTCTGCCTCGTGGCGGCATTGCTCGTGCGTCTTTACATCGCACCGCCCGCCGCCGCGCCGATCGACCGCAGCGCCAGCGGACGCATCGAACGGATTGCCACGACGCTGCCCGCCGCCGATGCCGAAATCATCCGCGCCGAATACCGCGCGAAGGCGGGTCCGGTCGATGCCGCCCGCGACGAGTTCGAGCGCGACATCGACGCGATCCGGCAAACCTTCCGTGCCGAGCCTTATGACGTCGGCGCCACCCGCGCGGCCATGGCCGAGGCCCGCGCCGCGCATCAAAGGTTTAATCTCCTGCTCCATGACATTATTGCGTCCGCGGCCAATAAAATGTCTCCTGCAGGCAGACAGAAGCTCGCCGACTGGTCGCCTCCGGGGCGCACTCCTCCCACGACGACCAGCCGATAGCGCGCGGGCGGAGAATCGCGAAAGATCGAGCAAGTCATGAGCGGCGACAAGGAAAGCGCGCTCTTACGGCAGGAGACGGCACGCCGGACGCAAGGATGCGCCGCCATCCTGGCCGCCGGACTTTTGTCGCTCGCCGGCTGCCTGCCGAATGTCGACCGACCCGACGCCGCGCTCGACGTTCCCGATGGCTATCGCGCGGCGTCGCGTAGCGCTCCGGATTTGGCGCTGCCTCCGCTCGACTGGTGGCGGGGCTTTCGCTCGTCCGAACTCACGGCGCTGATCGAAGAGGCGCAGTCGGTCAATCTCGATATCGCCGCAGCGGCGGCGCGCATTTCACAGGCCGACGCGCAAGCGCGCATCGCGGGTGCCGCGCTTTTGCCGACGATCGACGCCAACGGAAGCGGAACGCATTCCCGCTCCTCGATCGCGACCGGAAGCTCGGGCGGCGGCGCGGGCTTTCGCCGTGAAGGGAATGTCTACCAGGCTTCGCTCAGCGCGAGTTACGAGGTCGATTTCTGGGGCAAGAATCGTGCGCTTCTCGAAGCCGCGCGATACTCAAGCGTCGCGAGCCGCTTCGACCGCGAAGTCATCGCGCTCAGCACCATCGCAAGCGTCGCGAATACATATTTCCAGATCCTCGCCGCACAAGACCGCCTCGCCAACGCCCGCGAGAACGTGCGCGCCGCCTCGCACATCCTCGACCTCGTCAAGCAACGCTATGATGTCGGCTCGCAGCTCGCGACCGCGCTCGAGCTCGCGCAGCAGCAGGCGCTGGTCGCGCAACAGCGCGCGCAAATCCCGCCCCTCGTCCAAACGATCAAGCAAAGCACCGACGCGCTCGCCACCCTCATCGCGCGGCCGCCGGAAAGGGTCATCATCCACGGCGGCTCGATGCGGCGGCTCGCGATCCCGCGCGTCACACCCGGCCTGCCCTCGGATCTACTCACGCGACGCCCGGACATTCGCGAGGCCGAGGCGAACCTCGCGGCGGCGAACGCCAATGTCTATGCCGCGCGCGCCGCGTTCCTGCCGAACATTCAACTCACCGGCCAGGATGGCTTCCAAAGCGCGATCTTGCGCAGCCTGTTCCGGCCGGAAGCACTCTTCTTCTCTATCGCGGCGAGCGTCACGCAACCAATTTTCGACGGCGGCACGCTGCTCGGCCAGCTCGAACAGCAAAAGGGCAAGCAGGAAGAACTCCTGCAAACCTACCGCAAAACCATCATCTCAGGCTTTCAGGATGTCGACGACGCGCTTGTCGCCGTCAAGCAGCAAACGGAATTGGTGCGGCTCGACCGCGCCGTAGTCGAAGCCTCGAAGCGCGCCTACGACGTCGCCGATCGGAGATTTCAAGAAGGGACCGTCGACCTCGTGAACGTGCTGCAGACCGAACAGACATTATTTCAGGCGCGGGATGCGCTTGCGCTCGCGGAGCTGTCGCGGCTGCAAGCCATCGTTAGCCTTTATCAGGCATTGGGCGGCGGCTGGCCGCCGCCGGAGGCGCTGATCGCGGAAGCGAATCCGGGCGGCTACATCTGGAGCGGCATACCTTTGCCGGCAACGAAATGACAACAGATTGCCGTCACATTACCGGCGCAACGCGGCGGCCGCGCACCTCTATTGGATGAAACAAATGGACGAGCGCACAAAAAAGCTTCTCAACGAGAAGTGGCCCGAGCAGTTCGAACGCGTTTCCAAACGCGTCGCGGCGGGCTTGCAGACCCGGACGCGTGTCGCCGCCGTCATTGGCGGCCTGTTTATCGTCGCATTACTGGCGTGGTGGTGGCTCGGCCCTTCGCGCGCGCCGGTGGCGACACGAACGCCGCCGCCGATCCCGGTCTCCGTCGCAACCGTGCAGACGGGGGACATCGACGTCACGCTCAATGCGCTCGGCACCGTGACCTCGCTCGCTACGGTCACGATCCGTAGTCAGATCAATGGCCAGATCATGCGCATCGCCTTCGACGAAGGACAAATCGTCAAGAAGGGCGACCTTCTGGCCCAGATCGATTCTCGGCCCTACGAGCTTGCGCGTTCGCTCGCCGAAGGCGCGCTCAAGCGCGACCAGGCGATGCTTCACGATTCGCAGCTCGATCTTGAGCGGTACAAGAAGCTCGCGGAAACGAAAGCGATTTCAAGCCAGCAGGTCGATGCGCAGATCGCTTTGGTGGCGCAGAACCAGGGCAATGTCATCTCCGACCAAGCGCAGATCGATACCGCCAACCTCAACATCACCTATTGCAACATCACGGCGCCGGTGAACGGCCGCGTCGGGCTTCGCCAGGTGGACCAGGGAAACTATGTGACGCCTTCGGATGCGAACGGCATCGTCGTCATCACCCAGCTGCAGCCGATCAGCGTGATCTTCACGGTCGCCGAGGACAATCTGCCGGCCATCATCAAGCAATTGAATGCCGGCAATGCGCTCACCACCACCGCCTTCGACCGCAGCGGCACGACGAAGCTCGCGACCGGCAAACTGTCGACGATCGACAACCAGATCGACACCACGACCGGGACCCTGAAGCTGCGCGCGAATTTCGAAAACGAAGAAGGCAATCTGTTTCCGAACCAGTTCGTCAACATCGAGCTCCTCGTCGATGTTCTCCGCGGCGTGAACGTGGCGCCGAACAGCGCGATCCAGCGCGGCGCGCCGGGGACCTTTGTCTACATCGTCAACGCCGACAACACCGTCTCGGTGCGCAAGGTCGAGCTCGACAAAAGCACGGCCGAAAACGTCGCCGTGAAGTCGGGCCTCGCGCCGGGCGATCGCGTCGTCGTCGATGGCGCCGACAAGCTGCGCGATGGCTCCAAGGTGATGCTGCGCGAGACGGCGCAACCTTCCGCGGAGACCCCCAGCGCGCCCACGAATGCCGGCTCCGAAAAGGGCCGCTCACGGAAAAAACAGCAATGACCGGCGGCGGCCGCCGCCCATGACCGGGATCGTCGCATGAGTCCGTCGCGGATCTTCATCCTTCGCCCCGTCGCAACCACGCTCATCATGGCGGCGATCATGCTGTCGGGCATTGTCGCGTTCCAGTTGCTGCCGCTGTCGGCGCTTCCCGAAGTCGACTACCCGACCATCCAGGTGCAGACCTTCTATCCGGGCGCCAGTCCCGACGTGATGACGTCGTCGGTCACGGCGCCTCTCGAAGGCCAGCTCGGCCAGATGCCGGGGCTCAAGCAGATGAGTTCCGTGAGTTCCGGCGGCGCCTCGGTCATTACGCTGCAGTTCGGCCTCAATCTCAGCCTCGATGTTGCGGAGCAGGAAGTTCAGGCCGCCATTAACGCCGCCGGCAATTTGCTGCCTTCGGATCTGCCGGCGCCGCCGATCTACGCAAAGGTCAATCCGGCCGATGCGCCGGTGCTGACGCTCGCGCTCACCTCGAAGACGCTGCCCTTGCCGCAGGTCGAGGACCTCGCCGACACGAGGCTGGCGCAGAAAATATCGCAATTCCCCGGCGTCGGCCTTGTCAGCATCAGCGGCGGCCAGCGGCCCGCGGTACGCATCCAGTTCGATACGCGCAAGCTCGCGGCCTACGGCCTCAATATCGACGATCTGCGCACGACGATCGGCAACGCCAACGTCAACACGCCGAAGGGCAGTTTCGACGGGCCGACGCGCGCCTACACCGTCAACGCCAACGACCAGCTGCAAAGCGCCGATGCCTACAAGAACCTCGTGATCGCGTATCGCAACGGCTCGCCGGTGCGGCTCTCCGACGTCGCGACGCCCGTCGACGGCGCGCAGAACGAATATCTCGCCGCCTGGATGAACACGGTTCCGGCCGTCATCCTAAACATCCAGCGCCAGCCCGGCGCCAACGTGATCCAGGTCGTGGATCGCATCAAGGCGTTGTTGCCGCAATTGCAGAGCGCCTTGCCGCCGACGATCGATGTCGCGGTGCTCACCGATCGCACGGTGACGATTCGCGCTTCGGTACGGGACGTCGAATTCGAACTGATGCTCGCGGTCGTGTTGGTGGTAGCGGTCATTTTCGTATTTCTGCGCAATGCGCGCGCGACGATCATTCCGAGCCTGTCGGTGCCGCTGTCGCTGGTCGGCACCTTCGGCGCGATGTACCTGCTCGGCTTCAGCCTCGACAACCTTTCGTTGATGGCGCTGACGATCGCTTCCGGCTTCGTCGTCGACGACGCCATCGTCGTGATCGAAAACATCTCGCGCTACGTCGAGGAAGGCGAATCGCCGCTGGAAGCGGCGCTGAAAGGCTCCGAACAGGTCGGCTTCACCATCATCTCGCTCACCATCTCGCTGATCGCGGTGCTCATTCCGCTCCTGTTCATGGGCGACGTGGTCGGCCGGCTGTTCCGCGAATTTGCCATTACGCTTGCGGTCACCATCCTGATATCGGCCGTCGTTTCCCTGACGCTGGTGCCGATGGCCTGCGCCAAGCTCCTGCGGCCTGAATCGGAAATGCGCGAAAACGCGTTTCAGCGCTGGAGCCGGGAATCGTTCGACCGGTTGATCCACGGCTACAGCCAGTGGCTGACTTGGGTGCTCGATCGCCAGACGGCGACGCTCTATGTCGCGCTCGCTACCTTCGTGCTCACGGCCCTTCTCTACGTGTTCATTCCGAAGGGATTCTTCCCGACCCAGGATAGCGGCGTGATTCAGGGAATCACGCAGGCGCCGGAGTCGATCTCGTTCAAGGCGATGGGGGAACGACAGCAGGCGCTGGCGGAGACGATTCTGAAGGATCCCGATGTCGATAGCTTGTCGTCCTTCATCGGCGTCGACGGCACCAACATGACGCTGAACAGCGGCCGTATCCTGATCAACCTCAAGCGGCATTCGCAGCGGACCACCGACATCGTCGGCGTCATCCGCCGTCTGAAGGACGAGACCTCCTCTGTCTCGGGGATTACGCTCTACATGCAGCCGGTGCAGGATCTCACCATCGACGACACGGTGAGCCGCACGCAATACCAATTCATTCTCGAGGATGCGAACCCGTCGGAGCTTGCCGAATGGGTGCCGCGCGTCGTGAGCAAGATGCAGGCGATGCCGCAGTTCGCGGACGTCGCGACCGATCTATCGGCGCAGGGATTATCCGCCTATATCGAGATCGACCGCGACACGGCGGGACGCTTCGGCATTACGCCCGCGACCATCGATAACGCGCTCTACGACGCCTTCGGCCAGCGGATCATCTCGACGATCTTCACCAATACCAACCAGTACCGGGTGATCTTCGAAGCCGACCCGATGCTCAAGTCATCGCTCGACTCGCTCTCCTCCATTTACCTTCCGTCCTCGACGGGCTCGGGCCAGGTGCCGTTGTCGGCGATCACAAAGGTGCACGAGGAAACGGCGCCGCTGCAGATCAATCACCTCGGTCAGTTTCCGGCGGCGACGGTGTCTTTCAACCTCGCGCCTGGCTATTCCCTCGGCGAGGCGGTCACGGCCATCAAGCAGGCGCAGGACGAAATCGAAGTGCCGGCGAGCTTGATCACGAGCTTTCAGGGCGCGGCGCAAGCCTTTCAAGCATCGCTCACGAACGAGCTGTTCCTGATTCTCGCCGCGATCGTCGTCGTCTACATCGTACTCGGCGTGCTCTACGAAAGCTTCGTGCATCCGCTGACGATTCTGTCGACGCTGCCGTCCGCCGGCATCGGCGCGCTGGTGGCGCTGATTATTGCCGGCGACGATCTCACGATCATCGCCATCATCGGCATCATTCTCCTGATCGGCATCGTCAAAAAGAACGCGATCATGATGATCGACTTCGCGCTCGACGAAGAGCGCGAGAAGGGCCACGCGCCGCGGGATGCGATCTTTCAGGCGTGCCTGTTGCGCTTCCGTCCGATCCTCATGACGACGATCGCGGCGGTGTTCGGCGCACTGCCTTTGATGCTCGGCACCGGCGTTGGCTCGGAACTCCGGCATCCGCTTGGCATTTCGATCGTCGGCGGCCTTCTCGTGAGCCAGGTGCTGACGCTGTTCACGACGCCGGTGATTTATCTCTGGTTCGACCGGCTCGCCCGGCGCCTCGGCGAGGCAACGAATCAAAGCGCCGCGCCGGGGGAAGAAGGCGCCGTCTGATGAGCCTCTCGACACCCTTCATCCATCGCCCGGTCGCAACGACACTCCTGACGTCCGGAGTCGCGATGGCGGGGGGGATCGCTTTCTTCCTGCTTCCGGTTTCGCCGTTGCCGCAGGTCGACTTCCCCACGATCTCGGTGCTGGCGCAGCTCCCGGGCGCGAGTCCGCAGGTCGTGGCCACGACCGTCGCCACCCCGCTCGAGCGCCATCTCAGCCAAATCGCGAACGTCAGCGAGATGACGTCGCAATCGGTCGTCGGATCGACGCGCATCACGCTGCAGTTCGGGCTCGATCGCGACATCAACGGAGCCGCGCGGGACGTCCAGGCGGCGATCAACGCGGCGCGCGCGGACCTGCCGACGAGCCTGCGCAGCAATCCGACCTATCGAAAGGTCAATCCGGCCGATGCTCCCATCATGGTCTTGTCGCTGACCTCCGACATTCTGCAGCGCGGCTCGATGTACGATGCGGCGTCGACCGTTTTGGCGCAGAAGCTTTCGCAGATCGACGGAATCGGCGAGGTCATCGTCAGCGGCAGCGCCTTGCCGGCGGTGCGCGCGGAGCTCAATCCCAGCGCATTGTTCAAATACGGCATCGGACTTGAAGACGTGCGCGCGGCGCTAGCGGCGGCGAACGCGCATGCCCCGAAAGGCTCGATCGATGTCGGCGAGCGCCGCTATCAGATTTATAACAACGATCAGGCGGTCAAGGCCGATCAGTACCGCTCGCTGGTGGTGGCCTATCGCAACGGCGCGCCCGTGCGGCTCTCGGATGTCGGCGAGGTCGTTGATTCGGTCGAAAACCTGCGCAATTCCGGGCTTGCCAACGGCAAGCCGGCGGTTCTCATCATTCTGTATCGCCAGCCCGGCGCCAACATCATCGACACGGTCGACCGCGTCGTCGGGCTCTTGCCGCAGCTCCGGGCGTCGATCTCGCCGGCAATTGACGTCGCCGTTGCCGTCGACCGCTCGACAACGATCCGCACCTCGCTCCACGACGTTGAAAGAACCCTGATCATCTCGATCATGTTGGTGATCATCGTCGTGCTTCTGTTTTTGCGCGATCCGCTCGCGACTTCGGTTCCGAGCGTGGCCGTGCCGATCTCGCTCCTCGGCACATTCGGCATCATGTATCTTCTGGACTACAGCCTCGACAATCTTTCGCTGATGGCCTTGACCATCTCGACCGGCTTCGTCGTCGATGACGCGATCGTCGTGGTCGAGAACATTTCGCGCTACGTGGAATCGGGCATGTCGCGCGTCGAGGCGGCGATCAAGGGCGCGGCGGAGGTCGGCTTCACGGTGCTATCGATGAGTTTGTCGCTCATCGCCGTGTTCATTCCCATCCTGCTCATGGGCGGAATCGTCGGGCGGCTCTTCCGCGAATTCGCGGTAACGCTTTCGGTCGCGATCCTCGTCTCGCTCGCGGTGTCGCTGACAACGACCCCGATGATGTGCGCGCACCTCCTGGGGCATCGACGGCGGCGGCGCGGGCGCCTCTTCCGCGCAAGCGAACGTGTATTCGACTGGATGCTGCGCGGCTATGAACGTTCGCTCGGCTGGGCGCTCCAGCATGCGCGGATTGTCGTGCTTGTCCTCGTCGGCACCATGTGCCTCAACGTTTATCTCTTCATCATAGTCCCGAAGGGATTTTTTCCGCAGCAGGACACCGGCCGCTTGATTGGCAGCATTCAGGCGGACCAAAGCATCTCGTTTCAGCTCATGCAGCAGAAGCTCCTGCAATTCGTGACAATCATGAAACAGGATCCCGCGGTCGCGACCGCCGTCGGCTTCACCGGCGGCGGACAAACCAATTCCGGATTCATCTTCGCCTCGCTCAAGCCGATCAGCGAACGGCAAATATCGGCGGATCAGGTGATTGCCCGGCTGCGGCGGGCGTTGGGCCAGGTTCCGGGGGCGACGCTCTATCTGCAGGCGGTTCAGGATATCCGGGCGGGCGGACGGCAATCGAATGCGCTCTACCAATATACGATCCAGGCCGACGAGCTTGAGGATCTCTACAATTGGGCGCCGAAAATCCTCACGGCCATGCAGGCGTTGCCGCAGCTCACCGACGTCAATTCGGATCAACAGAACAAGGGGCTTGAAACCGAATTGGTAATCGATCGCCCGACGGCCGCGCGTTTCGGCATCAACGTCAGCCAGATCGACAATACGCTCTACGATGCATTCGGCCAGCGCCAGGTGTCCACGATCTACAGCGCGCGCAATCAGTACCACGTGGTGATGGAGGTGGCGCCGCGCTTCTGGCAGAACCCGCAGACGCTCAAGGACATCTTCGTGAGCAAGGCGGGCGGCTCCATCGGCGGCGTGCAGTCGAGCAACGCGGTCGCCGGTACGGTGAAGGGGCCGCAAACGTCCAATACACTGGCGTCAATCGCCGCCGACACCGCGCGCAATGCGGCGATGAACGCGATCGGAAACACCGGCAAGGGCTCGCCCTCCACGGGGGCCGCGGTCAGCACCAACGTCGAGACCATGGTGCCGCTCTCGGCCATCACCCATTACGAGCCGGGAAGCACGCCGCTTGCCGTCAACCATCAAGGCCTCTTCGTCGCGACGACAATCTCGTTCAATCTGGTTCCCGGCGTCTCGCTGGGCGACGCGGCCAACGCCATCAACGACATGATGCGGCAGATCGGCGTGCCGGGCTCGATCCACGGCAATTTCCAGGGGACGGCCCGCGAGTTTCAGAACTCGTTGGCGAACGAGCCGCTTCTCATTCTCGCGGCACTCGTCGCCGTCTATATCGTGCTCGGCATTCTCTACGAAAGCTTCGTTCATCCGGTCACCATTCTTTCGACGCTGCCGTCGGCGGGCGTAGGCGCGGTCCTGGCACTGATGCTCTTCAGCACCGAATTCAGCGTGATCGCGCTCATCGGCGTGATCCTGCTCATCGGCATCGTCAAGAAGAACGCGATCATGATGATCGACTTCGCGCTCGAAGCCGAACGGCAAGGGCATTTGTCCACGAGCGAAGCGATTTACCAGGCCTGTATCCTGCGCTTCCGCCCGATCATGATGACCACGATGGCGGCGATGCTCGGCGCCGTTCCACTGGCCATCGGCTTCGGCGAAGGAAGCGAATTGCGCCGGCCGCTCGGAATCGTGATCGTCGGCGGGCTTCTCGTGAGCCAGATGCTCACGCTCTACACGACGCCCGTTGTCTATCTCTACTTCGACCGCTTCCGCCTATGGAGCCAGGGCCTGTGGCGGCGTCGCGATCCCCTCGCCGCCCATTAAATCTCAGGATTTGCCCCACACCTCGCCGGCGATCTCGACGATCATGCGGAGCTTCGCCCATTGTTCATCCTCGGCGAGAATGTTGCCTTCCTCGGTCGAAGCGAAGCCGCACTGCGGCGATAGGCAATATTGATCGACATCGGCGTATTTTGTCGCTTCGTCGACCCGCCGCTTGATGTCGTCCTTCTTCTCGAGCGTTCCGCTTTTCGACGTGACGAGGCCGAGCACGACGATTTTCTGGCCCTTCGGCAGAAAGCGTAAAGGCTCGAAGCCGCCGGCGCGCTCCGTGTCGTATTCGAGGAAATAGCCGTCGTAGTTGACGCCGCCGAGCAGGATTTCGGCGACCGGCTCGTAGCCGCCTTCGGAAATCCAAGTCGAACGGAAATTGCCGCGGCAAACATGCGTCGTGATCGTCATGTCGGCCGGCCGCTCGGCAATCGCGTAGTTGATGGTGCGCGCATAGATACCGGGAAGCTTCTCCACGTCCTCGCCGCGCCCGCGCGCTTTCCGGCGCTGGTCCTCGGAGCAAAGATAGGCCCAGACGGTGTCGTCGAGCTGCAGATAGCGGCAGCCGGCGTCGTAAAAGGCGCGCACCGCCTTGCGATAAGCCTTGGCGAGATCGTCAAAGAAAAGTTCGAGATCGGGATAAGCCTCCTTGCTGATGGCGGCGCGGCCGCCGCGATAATGCAGCACGGAAGGCGATGGTATCGTCATCTTCGGCATCGCGCGCGTGTGCGCTTTCAAGAACTTGAAATGCGCGAGCATGGGATGATCGGCGGGAAAATCCACCTTGCCGACGACGCGCACATTTTCGGCCTTGGTCTGCACGCCGCTGAACTGAATGCCCTCGCGCGTGTCGTAGAGCTCGACGCCGTCCAGGTGTTTCAGAAAATCGAAATGCCACCAGGCGCGGCGGAACTCGCCGTCGGTAGCGAGCTGCAAGCCGGCTTCTTCCTGTTTCTTGACGATCTTCTCGATCTCGCGGTCTTCGACCGCTTTCAACGTTTCATCGGAAATCTCGCCCTTCTCGTGCTTGGCGCGCGCGTCCTTCAGCGGCGCGGTGCGCAAGAGACTGCCGACCATATCGGCGCGAAAAGGCGGTTTTGTCCGTTGCATGGGCCAATCCTGTCGAATTTTGCCGGGCTTCGTCAAATAAAAACCCTCCCCGGATCGCTCCGGGGAGGGAGTTCGAGACGCAAAGACAGAAGATTTTATCAGCTGCCTGTCGCGCCGGTCATGACCGGCCCGAAATATTCCCAGCGCTCACCGGTGAACTTCATCATCTGGTTCTGCTTGAGCGGATAGAAGTCGGTCGGGCCCGTGTTGATCTTGATGCCCGGCAGGAAAAGATCCTGCTGCAGGTCCTTCAGGTTAGCGGCCTGTTTCATCACGTTCTCGCGCGTGAGGTTGTCGCCGCACTGCTTCAGCACCTGAACCATCGTCTGGGAGACGGTGAAGCCGTAGGCGGTGAAGCCATTAGTCTTGTCGCCTTCGGGGAAGTACTTGTCCATGAAGGCGTAGAAGTTCTTCATGCCCGGGTCGTCCTTCCACTGCGGGTCGGTCGCGTCCTTCAGGTAATAGGCGCTGAGGACGCCCTTGGCATTGTCGAGCCCCGCGGGCTTCAGAACCGCGGCGAGCGACGTCGACACCCCATTGAGAATGTGGACCGGTTTCCAGCCGATCTCGCCGGCCTTCTTGATGGCTTGGGCGGCGAATTTCGGCGTCGTGACGTCGAAGAAGATGTCGGCGCCAGAAGCCTTGAGGTTGATCATCTGGCTGTCGATCGTGGGGTCGGCGACTTCGTAGGGCTGCTCGGAGATGATCATGGTCTTGGCCTTTTCGCCGAGTCCATCCTTCAACCCTTTGACGTAGTCCTTACCGTAGTCGTCGTTCTGGTAGAGGATGCCGATCTTGCCGTTGGGATAGTTCTGCAGAATGTACTGGGCGTAGATGTGGCCCTCGCTCTGGTAGCTGGGCTGCCAACCCATCGTCCAGGGGAAGTTCTTCGGGTCGCCCCACTTGGTCGCGCCGGTGGCGATGAAGAGTTGCGGCACCTGCTTCGCGTTCATGTATTTCTGGATCGCCGTGTTCGACGGCGTGCCGAGACTCTGGAAGATCAGGAGCACTTCGTCGTCCTCGACGAGCTTGCGCGCCTGTTCGACCGCTTTCGGCGGGCTGTAGCCGTCGTCGTAGGAAATGAAGTTGATCTTGCGGCCGTTGATCCCGCCCTCGGCGTTGACCTTGTTGAAATAGGCGGTGATCGTCTTGCCGATCATGCCGTAGGCGGAAGCCGGGCCGCTGTAGGGATTGATGTTCCCGATCTTGATTTCAGTGTCGCTTGCGCCCGGATCGTACTTCTTCTGCGCCGCGGCGGGGCTCGCGGCGCCGATAGCCAATCCCAGCACCACGGCGGGGATCAGATAGTTGCGCAGTTTCATACTTACCTCCCTAAGGTTCATCATCTGCGAGCCGCTTGCGCGAACCGCATGAGGATCAGTCGAACCAATCCGGCGAGGCCGGACGGCATCAGATAGATGAGCAGAACAAGCATTATACCATAGACCGCGCCGGCAAGGCCTTTCGATACGTGCTCGGCGATGTTCGGGACAAAGAGCACGAACCACGCGCCAAACAATGCGCCTGCGATCGAGCCGACGCCGCCGACCACAAGCCCAACGAAAAGTGCAATCGAGAGAGCGAAGGTGAAACTGTCGGGCGCCACGAACTGCACGACAATTCCGCCGAGCGCGCCGGCGATCCCGGTATAGAGAGCGCTGACGCCGAAGGTGAGCGATTTGTAGAGCGAAAGATTGACGCCCATCGCGGTCGCGGCGGTCGAATTGTCGCGGATCGCCATCATGGCGCGACCGGTGCGGCTGTTGACGAGGTTATAGGCGCAGAGAAAGAGAACGAGCGCCACCGCAAGCGTGAAATAGTAAAGCCACTGGTCGGGGTTCAACGGCAGATGGAACGGCGCGCTCGGCTTGAGAATGACGATGCCCTGCACGCCGCCGGTCCAGGGCTCGAGCGGAGAGAGCTTGAGGATTTGCGGCATGGCCACCGCAAGCGCGAAGGTCGCCAGCGCAAGATAAATCCCCTCCAGCCGCAACGCCGGCAGGCCAAACAGGAAACCGGCGACGAAACAGACGATGCCTGCGATCGGCAGGGTCCAATAATAGGCGACGTTGTACTGGTCCATCAGGATCGCCGCGGTGTAGGCGCCGAGCGCGTAGAAGGCGGAATGGCCGAGCGAGAATTGGCCGTTGAAGCCGATCAGGAGATTGAGGCCGAGGATCGCGATGGCGTAGACCGTCGCGAGCGTCAGCTGAAAGAGCAAGAAATTCTTGACCAGGAACGGCAGCGGCAGCGCGATCAAAATCACGAGTAGAAAGGCGAGCCCGCGCCGGTAAGGCGCAACCGTCCTCAGAAAAGAAAAGAACGCATTGAGGTGCGAGCGTGTGGTCATGGTCCTACACCCGATGCACGACGCTGCGGCCGAACAGCCCGCTCGGCTTCACCGTGAGGACGAGGACGATCAGCGCGAGCGCGATCGTGAGCTTCAACTCGCGGCCGACCACCGGAATGAAGGTGCCGGCGAGA
>Ga0209060_10000358_pt1 | contig 91473 bp, 85 predicted proteins | sample Coa_R1_8_FD_187155 | JGI IMG/M metagenome (GOLD analysis project Ga0209060, IMG submission 187155) | Surface soil microbial communities from Centralia Pennsylvania, which are recovering from an underground coalmine fire - Coalmine... | ecosystem: Environmental > Terrestrial > Soil >... | reverse complement strand
GGAAGAGGCGGGAGCGGCGTACGTCGATGTCGCGCGCCGCAGGGGCGGTCTCGCGGCGATGATGCGCTTCCTCGACGGCAAGGAGGCCGGCGCGCTGCCGTTTGCGCCGCCGTTCGTGAAGGTCGGCGCCGTGGTCGTGTCGCAGACGGCCAACGTCCTCGCCTTCCTCGCGCCCCGTCTGCGCCTGGTGCCCGCCGCCACGGCGCTGCGCAGCGAGGCGGCGCAGATCCAGCTCACGATCGCCGACCTCGTGGGCGAGGTCCACGACACGCACCACCCGATCGCCGGGCGCCTCTACTACGAGGACCAGAAGCGCGAGGCGCTGCGGCGCGCGCGGGAGCTCGTGCGGGAGCGCCTGCCCCGCTACCTGGGCTGGCTCGAGCGCGTGCTCGCGCGCAACGGCGCGAGCGGCCGGCGGTGGCTCGTCGGGCGCCACCGGACGTACGTGGACCTCTCGGCGTTCCAGGTGGTCGAGGGGCTGCGCTACGCCTTCCCGAACGCGATGGGCGCGCTCGAGCCGAGGCTCCCGCTCCTGGTCGCGCTTCACGACCGCGTGGCCGCGCGTCCGCGGATCGCGGCGTACCTCGGCTCGGCGCGCCGCGTGCCCTTCAACGAGCAGGGGATCTTCCGGCACTATCCCGAGCTCGACGCGCCGGCGGCGCGAGGGCGGCGCGCTCGCACGCGCGGCCGCCGATGAGGCGCGGGCCGTAGAAAGGGGCGGCGCGGATCAGCGGACCACGTCGACCGTCGTGTCCTCGACGAGCCCCACGTGCGCGAGCAACGTGCGCCCCGCCCGCGCCACGTACTCGTCGGGCGGGAGCCCGCGCACGACGAGCGCGCCGTCGGGCCCCGCCGTGCCCGCCGCCACCTCGAGGGGCGCGCCGCCGAGCTGCGGCGTCTCGATCGTCACCGCCTCGCCCGCCGCGAGACCGCGCAGCGTGAGCGTGAAGCGGAGCGCGCGGCGGCCGGGCGCCGTCCCGTACGCGGTGACGCCGTCCGACAGCCCCACGGGGGGATCGAAGCCCGCCGGCGCGACCACGATCGCGTGGCGGTTCGTCGCCAGCACCGTCCCGTGCTGCCGCAGCGTCAGCTCGAGCAGGTAGTGGCGGACGGCCTCGGCGCCGGCGGGCGGGGTGAAGTCCACCGTGACCGCGCCGCCGACCGGCGACACGCTGTCCGCCGGCACGTCGAGCGCCAGATGGCCCGACACGAGCGGCGGGCCGAGGGGTGTCGCGCCCCGACGGGGCAACGTCGTGAGGTTCGGCTGGGGAGGCAGCAGGAAGGTGAACGGGATGATCAGCCGGCGCGGGTCCTCCGCGAAGGCCCCGGTGGCCGAATCGACCACGCCGCGCAGCACATACCCGTCGCTCACGGGCACGACGTCCCACGCGAGGTCGGCGCCGGGCAGCGGCGTGAAGCGGTCGTTCACGACCCAGACGGGCAGGTGGATCGTCTCGCCCGGCGGGAACACGGGTCGCGGCACCACGCTGGTGACGAGCAGCGGCGCGTAGGCGTCGTGCACCGCCGCGGCCGCCGCCGTCGGCACGTCGTACTGGTCGTAGACGCCGAAGAACGCGGTGTCCCAGTAGTCGCGGAGGTAGAAGAGGCGGAGCCCGGCGGTGGCGCGGAAGCGGTCCTTGCGGAAGTGCTCGATGATCGCCTTCAGGTAGGCGCGCTGGAAGAGCTGCGAGGCGAGCGCGAAGTCCTGGAAGCGGTCGTAGTCGGCAGGGCTGCCGATCCATCCCGCGATGATGTCGAGCCGTCCCGCGTGGTACGCCCACTCCCGCAGCCACGGCACGAGCGCATCGGGGTCGTCCGGATCGGCGTTCGTCCAGGTCTGGCGGCGGACGGCGGGATCGGGCGGGAAGAGCACGTCGGGCGGCATCCAGCGCTTGGCGCTGAACGGCACGCTCTCGGCGCCGAACTCGCTCGGGTAGAGGAAGGACGTGCCCGAGGCGAGCGTGCAGAGGGGTCGAGTCGGGTCCGGTGCCAGCAGGTCGTAGAGCGAGCAGAGGTAGAAGCCGGTGTAGAGGTGGTTGTCGCCCACCCCGGCGGCGGCGCGCACGAGCCGGGTACGGTCGATCCCCGTCGCGACCGCGACGGCCCGCTGATCCACGCTGCGGTCGAGGGTGGCGACGGCGGCAAGCGGGGGGATGGCGCCCCCGTCGAGCTCCTGGAACGACCAGATGGGCTCGTCGTGCATCACCCACTCGACGATCGAAGGATGGTTGTAGAGCAGGTAGACCATGTCGGCGACCAGCTTCGCCGCGGTCTCGGGGACCGGTTCGACGAGCGAGGGGTCGGCGCCGACGGCGTGCGGCACGCCCGACGGCCCCCCCGGGGCGCACTCGAACAGGTCGCCGCTGTCGTTCACGTACCAGATCATCTCGAAGTCCTGCACGACGGTGACGCCGGCCTCGTCGGTCACGTCGTACACGACCGACGGCGCGACGTGGTCGTGCACGTTGAGGTGGCTCGCGCCGAGCGCGCGCAGGTCGCCCACGAAGCGCTCGGCGAACGGCCGGTCGATCCCCGCCACCCAGCCGTTGGGGATGCCGCCCGCGCCCTCGAGAAACAGGCGGGTGCCGTTCACGAAGAGCTGGTAGTAGGGCACCGCCGGCTCCGTGCCTTGCGGCGCCGGCGGCGCGACCGGGCCGAACCCGCCGGCGCACGCGGGATCCGGCGCCGCGCCCGCGAAGCGGTCCTCGCAGCGGTCCGAGACCAGACCGAGCGCGCGGATGCCGAAGCGGTCCGTGCGCCGGTCGCTCTCGCGCCGCCCGTGGCGGCGGCGCGGCACGACCGTCGTCTCGGCGGTGTAGAGGGTCGGTCCGCCCAGCTCGGGGTGGTCGGCCGGGAACCACCAGGCCACGTGCGCGAGCCGCGCGACCCGCTCGAAGCGGTTCGCCCCGGGGTGGAGGCGCACGCGGGCGGCGACGCCGGCGTGGGCGCCGAGCCCCGGCCCCGTGAAGCGCGTCTGCACGACGGCGTCGAGCGGCGCGCTCAGAAGGTTGGTCACCGTGTAGGCGAGGCGGATGCGTGCTGTCCCCGGCGCGCCGGCGGGCTGCGCGGTGACGAACACCCAGTCGAGGCGCGCCGGCCCGCTCGCGGCGAGCGACACGGAGCGCACGATGCCGCCGGTGTGCAGCGACTGGAGCGTGACCGGATCGAAGTCGGCGCGGTTCGCCCCGGGCCGGCTGTCGTGCATGCCCTTCGTGCCGTCGAGGATGGTGCGGAACGAGAGCGCCTGCCCGAGCACGGTGCAGCTCGTGAAGTCGGTCTCGAGCGGCTTGCGCACGCGCACCGCGAGCACGTGCGGCCCGCGCGTGGCGAGCGGGGGCAGATCGAAGGCGAAGGGGTTGAACGTGCCGACGTGCGCTCCGTGCGTCGTGAGACGCACGCCGTCGAGCCAGACGTCCGCCTCGTAGTCGACCGCCTCGAAGACCAGGCGGAGGTGCTGCCGCGCGGGGTCGACGGCGGCGTCGACGGTGAAGCGCCGCCGATACCAGGCGTAGTCGAACGGCAGCGTCGAGGCGCGGCCGCCCAGCTCGTCGAGCGGGATCTGGCGCGTGAAGTTCCCTGGAACGTCCAGCGTGCGCCAGGCCGTGTCGTCGTGGTCGGGAAGGAACCAGCCGCCGCGGATGCCTTCGCAGTCGGCCTCCGCGGCGCACGCGGTGGACTCGAGGCGAAAGCGCCAGGGGCCGTCGAGCGACTGCGCGGCGGCGTCGCTGCCCCCGGTGCGCAGGCGCGTCACGTGGTAGGGCCGGGAGACGAGCGCCGGCGTGGCCGCGACCACGGGGGCGAAGAGCGAGTCCGGCTGGACCGGCGCCGAGGTGTCGGGGCTCTCGAAGCGACTCTGGAAAGCCGGGGGCGGGACGGGGAAGCTGCCGGCGGGCGGTGCGGCGAGCGCGAGGGCCGCGAGAGCGACGGCCGTCGCCGGTCGCGCGATCATGGGCGCCGGGTAGCATCGGCGCGTCGCCGCGGTCAACGTGAATCGCCGGCGCGAGGGCCGTCAGGGGATGGACTTCGTGCTGCCCGCGAGCCGCGCCTGCCCGATCGCCATCGGCCGCGCCCGCGCTTCGAGCGGGGCGCGGAACATCGCCAGGGCCTCCGCCTCGTCGCCCGGCTGATAGGGATGCGGCAGCACCATCAGCGCGGAGTCGATCGCATAGGCGCCCGGCTCACGCAGGTTCGTCATCCGCAGGAGGCTGTAGCCGACCCCGGAATCGCCGCCGCTGGGCGGGCGGAAGACGATCCCGCGGGTGATCCCCCACGTGCGCCACTGCTCGGGGATGTGCAGCGCGTGCAGGAGCGTGCCCCGGCGCCCGCTCACGATCCACCAATCGTGGTCCCGCTCCGGCGCCGCCGGGTGGTCGCCGGTGCCGAGCGGCACCCCCTGCGGGTTCGCCGCATCCCAGTAGCGCATGTCGGCGGTCCCGGGGTCGAGCGCGTCGACCGACTCGAAGTGGAAGTCGCGCAGGGCCTTCAGCGGGAGCCAGGGGATGGAGAACGTCGAGGGGGTCGTGAACGAGCTGAAATAGTAGTACGTGGTCACCCGGCCGTTGGGCACCTCGGGGAAGAGGTGGCCGAGGTCGAGGGACTCGCGGACGCGTCGTACGGCGCGCACCGGACCGTTCTTGAGGCCGTCGGGCACGACCGAGAAGCTCTCCTCGGTGAAGGTCGGCCCCCAGGTCGTCAGAAGCAGCGAGAAGACGGGATGAATGCGCATGGCGAGCCGGCGGATCAGGTCCTCGCCCGTCCCGCCCGCCGCCGGCTCGATGCTCACGTTGGCGAGGAAGTTGCTCCGGTCGTGCGAGTAGCTCACCTGATAGAAGAGCGCGCGCGCCTCCTCGCGCGCTGGGTCGAAGGTCGCGTAGCGCACCGGCGAGCGGGGCGGCGGATCGCCGGCGAAATGCACCAGGTAGGCCCAGCCGCGCGCGCCGCCCGCCGGGTCGGTGACCTCGATCTCGAGCGCCGCATCGCCGCCGGCCGGCAGCGCGGCCGCGTTGGCGCGATCGCCGGTGTCCTTGGCCATGAACACCAGCTCGTCGTCGCCGCCGAAGGTGAAGTCGCTCTCGGTGCCGTCACGGGACAGCACCAGCTCGCCGTCGGGTCCGCGCGCGTCGAACTGGTAGGGGATCGGCTCGACCGCCCCGCGCTGCGCGACGTAGGCGTAGAGGCGGCACCGCGCCGTGGCGTGGTCGGGCAGGCCGGCGAGCATCGCGGTCTGGACCACCACGGGGTCGTGGAGGCGGCGCAGGGTCTTGGTCTCGGCGCGCGGCGGGACGTCGGCCTGCGCGGGGCGCGCCAGGAACGGTGCCGCCGCCAGCAGCATCGCCGCCAGCTCCCGCAGGCCCCGCGCGCTCCGGCGTGTCCCGGCTCCGTCCATGGCGCCTCACAGGCTGTCGGCGATGTCGGCGAGCTCCCGCTCGATCCGCTCGCGGATGCGCGTCGAGAGGCGCTCGATCTCGCGCTTGAGCTCGAGCCGCGCCGCCGACTCGAGGTCGGCCGCCTCCCCGCGCACGTCGCGGTGGAGCTTCCACACCTGCCGCTCGAGCTTCCGCACCTTGAGCTCGATCTTGCCGCATCGCTGTCCGACGCGGTCGGGCTGATCGGCCGCTACGTGCGCGACCGCCCCACCTCCCTGCGTGTTCCGCGCCATGTCGCCTCCCAGCGCCCTGATTCCTAGCACGAGGCCGCGGTCCGCGAACAGACCGGAGCCGGCCCCTCTTGGCCGCGCCTGCCGAACCGTAGGATGATCCGGGGCTGGAGGACCACGATGGGCAAGAAGAAGGACAGGAAGGCGAAGACGTCCGCGCCGGCGGTCGCGGTGGAGGCGCACGAGGCGGCGGAAGAGCGGAGCCGGGACGATCGTCCGGCGCTCACCGACGTCGCGGAGATCCGGCGGCGCGCCCGCAAGCACCTCGAGCAGGGTGCGGTCACCGCGGGCTACAAGGCCGATCGGGAGCGCGTGCTCCGGCTCCTCAACGAGGCGCTGGCGACCGAGATCGTGTGCGTGCTCCGCTACAAGCGGCACTACTTCATGGCCGTCGGGCTGGACGCGGAGCCCGCGGCGCAGGAGTTCCTGCAGCACGCCAACGAGGAGCAGGGGCACGCCGACCAGATCGCCGCCCGCATCACGCAGCTCGGCGGCGCGCCGGACATGAACCCCGCCGGGCTCCTCGGGCGCAGCCACTCGGAATACGTCGAGGGGAAGGGCCTGCGGGACATGATTCGCGAGGACCTGGTCGCCGAGCGCATCGCGATCGACTCGTACGGCGAGATGATCCGCTACGTCGGCGACGACGACCCGACCACGCGGCGCATGCTCGAGGGGATCCTCGCCGTGGAAGAGGAGCACGCCGACGACCTGGTCGGCATGCTCGAGAAGCTCGGTCGCGGCCGCTGACGCCTGCCCGTCAACAATGTGTCACCCGCCGCCGGTCGCGGTGACTCCCGGCCGGCGCCTCGTCGGCACGTCCTTTGCTGCCGTGCCGCGGAGCGATGAACGCCCCGTGGCGCGCAGTGTTGCAGGCCGAGCGGGCCGAGCTCGTCCTCGGTCGCTTGCGCTGGTGCACGCTGCTCGCCTTTCTGGGCGCCTTCGGGTTCGTGGCGCAGAGCCTCCTCACCCGCGATCCCGGCTCGCTGCGTCGGCTCGAGGAGGCGATCGCGTACATGGTCGCCAGCGCCGGTGTCGGGAGCCTGACTGTGCTCCCGGTCGCGCGGCGGCGCCCCTCCCCGCTCGCGGTTGCGTACGTGCTGCTCCTGGTCGCGGTCATGGCGCAGCCGTTCGCGCGCACGCCGGCCGATCCCGAGCTCGCCGCCGCGCAGTTCATCGCGGTGGTCGTCGGGGTGGCGCTGCTCCTGCCGTGGGGCATGGGGCCGCAGGCGATGATCGGGCTCGCCACGCTCGGCAGCTACGGCTGGGTGCTCTACCGCGTGCACGAGCCGCCGGATCCCGCCGGCGTGATGCTCGTGCTGGCGCTCGCCGTGGTCTCCGTCGCGGCCGCCGGCATCATCGAGAGATATCGCGAGCGATCGTTCGAACGCGCGTGGCAGCAGGAGCAGCTCCTCTCCCTCGCGCGCGTGCTCGCCACGCAGGTGGAGCGCGGCGACGTGATCGTCACGGTCCTCGACCACGCGCTGCGCCTGGTCCCCGCGCACGGCAGCTCCATGGCGCTCCGGGTCGCGGACCGTCGGGTCTACCGGGTGGAGCGGGTGACCAGCACGAGCGGGGAGGATCCGGCGGCGTACGTCGGGCTCGAGATCCCCGAGGATCACGCGCTCGTGCGCGGCATCCTCGACCGGGACCTGTTCGTGCTCCCCGAAGACGAGCGCGACGGCCCGCTCGCGCAGGTGTTGCGGAGCCACGGTCAGCGCCATGCGCTCTACGCGACGCTGCGCTACGGCGGCGAGGCGGTGGGTATCCTCAACCTCGTGCGGCGCTCGGACGTCCCGTTCACGCCGGGCGAGCGCCTGCTCGTGCGCGGGATCACCGATCAGGCGGCCATCGCCCTACACACGGCCCAGCTCTTCGACGACCTGCGCCGCGCCAGCCAGGCCAAGTCCGAGTTCGTCTCGACGATGTCCCACGAGCTGCGCACGCCGCTCAACGTGATCCTCGGCTACGCCGAGATGGCGCAGGATCGGGACCTCGGCGAGGAGAAGCGCCAGCAGTGCCTGCCGCGCATCGCGGCGGCGGGGCAAGAGCTGCTGACGCTCATCGAGAGCACGCTCGAGATCGGACGGATCGAGTCCGGCAGCGATCAGCCGCGGCTCGAGCCGGTGCCGGTCGGCCCGTGGTGGCAGGAGCTGCACGAGACCTGCGCGCGGATGCCCCGGCGGGACGGCGTGCGCCTCGAGTGGGGCGTGCCCCCGGCCGGGCGGACCGTGGTCACCGACCCGCGCAAGCTCATGATCGTCGTGCGCAACCTCGTCGGCAACGCGCTCAAGTTCACCGAGCAGGGCTGGGTGCGGGCCGAGCTCGGCGCCGACGACGAGGCGGTCGTCCTGCGCGTCGCGGACAGCGGCATCGGCATCCGCCCCGAGGACCAGGGCGCCGTCTTCGAGATGTTCCGTCAGGCCGACGGCTCGGACTCGCGACGCTACGGCGGCGCGGGGCTCGGGCTCCACATCGTGCGCCGCTTCGTGCAACAGCTCGGCGGCAGGATCGACCTCCGGAGCGTGCCCGGCCGCGGGTCGGTCTTCACGGTGCGCGTCCCTCACGCTGGCGGCGTGTCGGTCGCGCGTCCGGCCGCGTGAGCCTCGCGACCGGGCGGGCCGTCACCGGCACGGCGTCCACGGCACGTCGAGCAGGTCGACGCTCTTCGCGATCGCGTCGCGCCCGGCGGCGTCGGCGGCCGGGCAGAAGGCGCCGGGGTCCACGTGGTACTCGACCTGGAAGACCGCCTTGCCCGCGGCGACGAACGGGTCGAGCGCGGTGCACTCGCCGAACTGCTGGCACTGCTCGTTGATCGCCATGTCGAAGTAGGGGAGCAGCTCGCCCACCTGGTCGAGATCGTTCTTGAGCGCCGCCGTGAGGCCCCGCGCATGCGCCAGGTTCGCCAGCGCGGTGTCGAAGAGGAGCTGCGCGCCCGCCGAGATCGGCAGCCCGGTGTCGTTGGCGTACGCGTCGACGTTGTCGAACTCGACCGCGTCGAACCCGTCGGCGCGGCAGCGATCGAGACGCGCGCCCACCTGACCCAGGACGAACGTCCGTTGGCCGTGGTCGTCCTCGATGTCGAGCCAGTGCTCCTGGCGGAAGCCGCTCACCGCCTTGCCGAAGAGACAGCCGCCGCAACCCTGGTCGAAGTCGACGTAGGCCTGATGGTCGGGGCGGAACGGCTCGTCGGTGCCCGCGTCGAGGTAGCAGATCGCGCGGGCGCCGCCGGCGTGCACCGCGGCGACGGCGGCCGTGTCGTCGACGTCGATGCTTCCGCCCGGCGCGCAGCTCGCGTCGGTGAGGAAGTCGAAGTCGTAGACGGCGGGGCTCACCGGGCCGCCCCCGGCGAACGGGGCCGCCGCGATGCCGACGTGGATGCCGCCCGTCGCGGGGAACGCGCAGTCGCCGGCCGGTGTGAGGGCGGCTTGGAGCTGGTACTGCCAGCGGCTCACGGGGGCCGGCTGCCAGCACGGTCCCGCGGTCGGGTCGCACGGCAGCGGCGCCGGGCACCCCGCGGCCGCGCAGGTGACCGCCGTCGGCTCCTCGCTCACGACCGTGCCGACGAACGCGTCGATCGACGACTCGATGCCCGCCGCGTCGCCGTGGGTCGTGCAGCCGCCGCGCGCCTCGGCGTCGGTGAAGGCCGCGACCAGCTTCGCGTCGCACGCCTGCACGGCCTGGGGGTCGAGCGCCGCGCCCGCGGCGACGCGCGCCTCGAGCGTCAGCAGGCACTGCGTCTTCTTGCCGGCCGCCTTGAGCTTGGTCGCTTGGCACGCGCTCGGCGTGCCGACGTCGAGCGCGCCGGAGGTGGCGCCGACGAAGCCGTCGACCTGCGCCTCGATCGTCGCCGCGTCGCCGGTCACCGCGCAGCCGCCGCGCGCCTCCGCGCGTGCGAACGCGCCCGTGCGCGGGTCGCTCAGACGAGCGCGGCAGCGCTGCAGCGCCGCCGGAGCGGGCGGCCTGCCCTTCGCCGCGTTGGCGTCGAGCGCGAGCAGGCAGGCGGCCTTCTTCCCGGCCGCTGCGATCTTGCTCGCGGCGCACCGTTGCTCCGGCGTCTGCGCGCGGGCGGGGACGCCGCCCATCGCCAGCACGAAGGCTCCGAGGGCCACGACCGTCGGCCGCACCGTCATGGCGGAGGCTTCCGCAGCGTCGTCGGCGCCTTTAGCCCGTTCCCTCGACCGACCGGCCTCCGCCGTGGCCTCGTTCGCGCGCCAGCTTCTCGCGAATCGCCGTCATCACGAAGTCGCGGATCGGGATCTCCTGCTCCACGCAGTGCACCTTCATGCGACGGTAGAGCGGCCGGGGGATCCGGGTAGCGAGGTGTGCCGACGGTTCCTCCTTGAGCGCCATGGAGGCCGAGCCTGACCTATTGCGGCCGCGAGGGCAAACGCCCCCCTGGGGGTGACATCGAGCTGACTTCCCCCGGCGACGGGCCGCCGATCACCGCTTGCCGCCGGCCTCCCGGAGGGCCCGCGCCTGGCATGCACGTTGCTGCTATGCTGCCGTCATGCCTTCTGCACGTGAGATGGCGGCGCGCGACTGGGACCGCGTCGCCGATGATTACTTCGGCGAGGTCGTGAGCCCGCTGCGCAGCGGGGTCCCTCGCCCCCTGCTGCGCGCCCTCGACCGCATCCCGAGCCCGCGGCGCAAGACCGCGGGCGACCTCGGCTGCGGTACCGGCACGCTGCTCCCGACGCTCGCCGCGCGCTTCGGGCGCGTGGTCGGCGTCGACTTCTCGGCCGCGATGCTCGCGCGCGCGCGGGCCGGCTGTCGCGCGGCCAACGTGCACCTCGTGCGCGCCGACCTCGCCGACCTGCGCCGGCTGCGGGCCACGCTCGACGTCGCGGTCACGGTGAACGCCGTGCTCACCCCGGACGCCGCGCGCTGCGAGCGCATCTTGGGCGAGCTGCTCGCGACGTTGCTCCCGGGTGGCGTGCTGCTCGGCATCTTTCCCGCGATGGAGCCGGTGCTGTATCAGGCGGTGCTCATCCACGAGCGCGAGCGGCGGGAGCGTGCCCCGGGGTCGGCCTGCCGGCGGGCGGATGCGATCCTCGAGCGGCACAAGTACGACTTCGTGCACGGAACCTACACCGAGGACGGTGCGACGCAGAAGTTCTTCTACGGCTTCGAGCTCGTGCTGCGGCTCCGGCAGGCGGGCTTCCGCGGCGTGCGCCTGGGGCGCGTCGCCTATCCCTGGTCGGACGTCGGCGGCTACGAGCGCTTCCCGGGCGCGCCGCCCATGTGGGACTGGTTCGTGCGCGCCGCGGCGCCGGCCTGACACGCGCGTCCCTCACGGCTCGCGCGGGAGGCTCGCGAGGACCGCCGCGAGGCTCGTGGTGCCGGGCGGGTCCTGGCGGCGAAGCGCCGCGGCGCGGAAAGCCGCGGCGGCGCGCCCGAGCGCGGCGATGAGCTCCGCTCGCGGGCGGCGGCAAAGCCGCGCCTCCCAGCAGCGCTCGCTGGCGACGGCGAAGTCGAAGGCGCACCACGCGACCTCGGCGGTGCAGAACGTCCGCCGCACCGTGACCGCGGCCGAAAGGATCTTGTCCGCCGGCCAGCGCGGCGTGCTCACGAGCCGGAACCGGCGGCCCTTGCGCACCAGCTTGATGACCTCGTCGCCGACGGTCTCGACCGCGAGGACCTCGTAGACCACGTGCGGGCGCGAGCAACGCGGATGCCATCTGGCGGGGACGAGCCGCCGCGCCGCCCGCGGGTGCCGCCGGCAACGAATGCCGGGGAGGGCAACGTGCGGCCCGCGGCGAGGCACAGCGCGAGCGGCGTGACCAGGAAGAGCGGCCACTGGTAGCGGACGTACGGGCCGATGGAGAGAAGGAGCCACTCGGCCGTGTTGAGGAGCGCCGGTGCGAGCACGAGCAGGACGGTTCCTCCCCCGGGGCGGCAAAGCGCGACGACCCCCGCACCGAGCGCGAGGTAGAGCGGCAGGGCCGGCTGCCAGACGAGGAACCTGGCGCCCGCGGCGCGCAGCGTCGCCACGACGACGCGCGTGAGCCAGCCGTTCAACCGCGGCAGCAGCGAGGCCGTGCGGATGCCGAACGGGTTCGGGTTCACCGCCTCGCCCGCCTCGATGAGGGCGGGCGGATTGCCGAGGTTCAGCGGCGACACGGGCGCCCAGAGATACCGGGTCGCGCAGCGATAGTAGCCCGCGGCGGCTCGTGGGTTCGCCGCTGCGAGGCGAGCTCCCAGGCGGAGTAGCGTCCACCGCGCGCGCCAGAGCGTCTGGTTCAGCGCAGGCTAATACACGAGAGCCTGATCGATGCGCTCGCAGGTGCACCCACCCCACGCCCCGACCGGGGCCACCTCCTCGAGGGCGCGGCGGTCGGACGGCGACATCGCGGTCCCGGCCCGTACGAGGGCCGCGATGGGCTGGATCAGCGGCTGCTGCGACACGCCCGGCGGGGCGCGGTGAACGCCGCGGGCGTGGGCGGCGATCGACACGATCACGACGAGCGCGAGACAGAGGCCGCCGGCGCGCATCACCTCGAGTCGGGAGCCACGCCAGAAGCGCCCGGCGAGCAGCGCGAATGTCGGCAGCGCGACGGCGGCGCCGTTCGGGCGCAAGAGACACATGCAGGCGAGCGCGACCCCGAGCCGCGTCGCGTGCGTCGGCCCGAGCGACCCATCCTCGGCGGCACGCAGCAGCACGAGGGCCGCGCCGAGGGTGGCGATCCCGAAGGGGTTGTCCTTCCAGACGGCGATCACGTTGCGCCCGTATGCGGGGGACACGGCGACCCAGGCCGCCATCGCCCAGGTGAGCCAGGCGGGCGCGCCGACGCGCCGCGCCGCGGCGAAGCCGTGTCCGAGAAGCACGGCGGTCAGCAGCACCTGAACGAGGCTCACCGTACCGAACGAGTGCCCGACGCGGGTGAGCGCCCACAGCAGCCAGGTATGGAATATCGGATGGATCTGGTCGTAGCGATGCTGGACGATCTGCTGCCACTGGTAGAGCGGGTCGTTCGAGACGACGCCCGGAAAGAACGCCATCCACCAGAGGAGCCAGCTCGCCGCGGGTGGGATTGCGTATCCCACCCACGCAGGGAGGCGGACGCGAGGCAGGGTTCCGCTCACGGCACGGCTGCTCGGCGCGGAAAGGACCGCTTTCTATATCGGGCTCGGGCATCCCGTCAATCTTCCGCTTTTTGCGGGCAAGGAGGCGCGCCCTCAGGCGAGCAAGCGGGCGAGCCGCAGCGCCTCGCCCACGGACCACGCCTGGAAGGGGCAGCCGCGCGGCGTGTGCGGGGGATCGCCGTCGGCGATCTCGGGAAGGTGCCCGAGCCCGGCGTCGTCGAGGTGCGCGAGCAGCGGCTCGAGGAAGCGGACGCGGGCCTCGTGCCGCGCCTCGGGCGTGCCGCCGCGGACGCGCACCCACGCCTCCACGAACGGCCCGAGCAGCCAGGGCCAGACGGTGCCCTGGTGATACGCGCCGTCGCGCTCGCGCGGCCCGCCCGCGTAGCGGGGCGCATAGCCGGGCTCGCCCGGCGCGAGCGAGCGCAGCCCGAGCGGCGTCAGCAGCCGGGCCTCGACCACGTCGACGACGCGCCGGGCGCGCGCGCCGCCGAGCACCGGCTCGGGCAGGCCGCCCACCGCCAAGATCTGGTTCGGCCGGAGCGTCGGGTCGGCCGTGCCCGGTCGATGGTCGACGTCCACCACGTCGTGGAGGTGGCCGCGGGCCTCGTCCCAGAAGCGCGCGGCGAAGGCGGCGCGCCCGCGTGCGTGGATCGTGCCCCAGCGCGGCGCGAAGCGGCTGCCGATGCCGAGGGCGTTCAGCCACAGCGCCTGCACCTCGACCGGCTTGCCGGCGCGGGGCGTGATCACCCGGCCGTCCACCTTGGCGTCCATCCAGGTGAGCTGGACGCCGGGCACGCCGGCGGCGACGAGCCCGTCGGCGTCGGCGTGGATGCCGTAGCGCGTGCCGCGCGCGTAGGCCGCGAGGATCGCCTCGACCGCGGCGGCGAGCGTGCGCCGCTCGGCCGCCGGCAGGTCGGGCGCCGCGGCGAGCAGGTCGTGGACGGCGATCACGTACCACAGCGGCGCGTCGACCGCGTTGTACTGCGGAGCCTCGTCCCGGTCGGGGAAGCAGTTGGGGAGCATCCCTTCGGAGAGCGTCTCCGCCCAGGTGAGCAGGATCGCCCGCGCGTCGTCGACGCGCCCCGTGGCGAGGCAGAGGCCGCGCAGCGCGACGAACGTGTCGCGTCCCCAGTCGGTGAACCACGGATACCCGGCGACGATCGTGCGTCCCGCGCCGCGCCGCACCACGTAGGCATCGGCGGCGCGCTCGAGGCGGCCGGGGAACGTCGCGCGGCGCCGCCGCTCGCGCGCGCGCAGCGCGGCGAGACCGCCCTCGGGCTCGTGGCCCTCGGTGGCGAGCACGCAGGTGGCCTCCGTGGTCCCGAGGTCCCAACGGAGCACGCCCGGCGACGCCAGGTCCTCGGTGCAGTCGAAGCCTCGGGCGCGCTCCTCCGTGTAGAGGAAGTTGCGATACCACACGGGCTCGTGCGTGTAGGCGGCGTCGGTGCAGAGGACGATCGCGGGCAGCGTCGCGTAGGGCCGGAGGACGACACGGCCGGGCGTCACGTCGGCGGCGAAGCGGAAGGCCGGGTTCTCGTGGTGGAGCGCATGGTAGTCGCGGCCCGAGCAGAGGGGACGCGCGGCGAGCACGGCCCCCGGGCCGGCGAGGAGGCGCCAGTACACACCGGTCGCCGCCCGCCCGGGCTCGGCCACGACGCCGTGCTCGACGCGCGTGCCGCCGGGGAGCGCGTAGGTCCAGGTCGGCCAGGGGTCGGACGCGAAGGTGGCGATGCGGCTCGCGCCGTCGGGTGCCACGACGTCGGGCGCGTAGCGCTGCGAGGAGAGGAAGACGAGGCCGCCGGGCGACTCGAGCCAAACCTCGAAGCCGTTGACGAGCACGACGCGGCCGGTGGGCGGCTCGGTGGCCGAGCACAACAGCGCGTGATAGCGGCGCGTGCGGATGCCGTCGTCGGTGCCCGAGGCGAACCCTCCGAGCCCGTCCGCCTCGAGCCACTCGCGCGTGCTCATCCTGAATACCCCGGCTCCGGTGGCGTCAATCGAGCAGGCGCCGCCGCTCGACGCAAATCACCCCACCCGCAACCCCTCGAGCGGCGGCGCCCCATTTCCGGCGCGCTGGACCGGGGCCCCGCGGTCGTGGTAGCAGGCGCCGGGCTCGAGTGGATGAAGCGGAGACGGGAGCGGAAGGCGGCGCCCCTGGCCCTCGACGCGGTCGACGTGCTGGCGGGCCTCGGCCCGGGCGCGGAGCTGGAGGTCGACGACCTGCCCGCGGGGATCGGCGGCTCGCCGGCGCGGCTGCCCGTCGCCGTGACCGTCGAGGAGGTGGGACGGCTGATCCGGGCCGGGGAGCCCACCGTGCGCCGGCTCATCCGCACCCCGGTGCTGCGCCCGACCGACGCGGACCCGGCTGCGCCACCGGTCGCCCCCGAGCACGATCCCGACAAGCCCGGCGAGTGATCGCGGGCGCACACGGCCGTACGCCCCGCGCAACGGTTCGTTCAAGCGTGTACGCGCCCGTTGCTAGCTGGCGAGGAATCTTACGTCGGGACGGGCAGTTGGCGGATCGCCCGCGGCGGCACGGTTCTCGCTCTCCCGCCGGCCCCGAGGAGGGGCTGGGGCGATGGAAGCGAAGACGGTCCGCCGGGAGCAGAAGGCGCCGCGCCGCCGCGTGATCGCGGTCGGCAAGCGGATGAACGGCCGCTGGCAGGTGCGCACGAGCCTGTGGCGCTACCTCGCGGCGACGGCGCTCTCGACGCAGTGAGCGCCCGGCGCCTCAGGCGGGCGCCGCGGAGCGGTCGAGGCCCGCGGCCCGCGCCTCGACGAAGTCGAGGACCCGCGCCTCGAGGCACACGCCGTCGAGACGGTCGATCTCCTGCACGCCGGTGGGGCTGGTCACGTTGATCTCGGTGACGAGCCCTCCGATCACGTCGAGGCCGACGAACCACAGGCCGTCGGCCACGAGCCGCGGTGCGAGTCGCCGGCAGATCTCCCGGTCGCGCGCGTCGACCGACGCCCGCTCGACGCGGCCGCCGACGTGGATGTTGCCGCGATGCTCGTCCTCGCGCGGGATGCGCAGGATGGCGCCGAGCGGCTCTCCGTCGAGCACGATCACGCGCTTGTCCCCGGCGCGCGCCGCCGGCAGGTAGCGCTGCCCCATCACGAGCCGCGTGCCGTTGGCGGTCACGAGCTCGAGGATCGCGTTCACGTTGCGGTCGCCCCGGTGCACGTGGAACACCCCCGCGCCGCCGCAGCCGTCGAGCGGCTTGACGATCATCTCGCCCCCGAGCCGCTCCATGAAGGCCTTGAGTAGCGCGGCGTCCGCGCTCACCAGGCTCTCGGGCACGACGTCGGGGAAGCGCAGCGCGTAGAGCTTCTCGTTCGCCTCGCGCAGCCCGCGCGGATCGTTGACGACCAGGGTGACCCGCGGGTCGACGAGCCCGAGCACGTGCGTGGCGAAGAAGAACGCGAGGTCGAACGGCGGGTCCTTGCGCATGAAGACGACGTCGAACCAGGCGAGCGGGAGCGTGCGCTCCTCGCCGAGCGTGTAGTGGCTCGCCGCACGGCGAACCTCGGCGAAGCGCGTGCGCGCGTGCGGCACCGCGCCCTCGACGGAGAGGTCCTCGATCCCGCAGGTGTGCTGCACGTGCTCGCGCCGCTGTCCCTCGAGCATGAACGCGAAGGTCGTGTCCTTGTCGATCAGGACCCGCGACAGCGGGTCCATCACGTAGAGGATGCGCAGCCGGCGCCCCGCCATGGTTGCCGGGATCATAGCCGCTCGCGCGCGGCCGTTCACCCGTCGCCCCAGCGATGCTGGCAGAGAGCGGCGGCGACCACCGCCGCGGTCTCGGCGCGCAGCACCCGCGGGCTCAGGCGCACGGTGACGAAGCCGCAGGCGCGGGCGTCGGCGACCTCGGCGTCGGCGAAGCCGCCCTCGGGGCCGACGACCGCGATCAGCTCCCGCGCCCCCGCGGGGAGCGCGGCGAGGCCCGTCGTGGCCTCCCCCTCCCATGCGAGCAGCCGCAGCCCGGGCCACGCAGCGCGGATCAGCTCGGCGAACGGCCGGGGGGAATCGACGGTCGGGACCACGGTGCGCCCCGACTGCTTCGCGGCCGCCAGCGCGATGCGCCGCCAGCGCTCGACGGGCGCCCGCGTGCCGATCGTGTGGCGGGTCACGACGGGAGCGAGCCGGGTGACGCCGATCTCGGTCGCCTTCTCCACCACGAGGTCCATCTTCGCGCCCTTGAGGAGCGCCGGCGCGAGCACGAGGGCGAGCGGCGACTCGCGGGCGGGAACGCGGGCCGCGGTCACGGTCGCCTCGGCGGCGCGCGGCCCGAGGCAGGCGAGGACGACCTCGTGCTCGCGGCCCGTCTCGTCGAACACCAGGAACCGCGCCCCGACCTCGAGGCGCAGCGCGCGCAGGTGGCGCAGCTCGGCCCCCGCGATCCGCACCCGCCCGCCGCCCGCCTCGGCGCTCGGCACGAAGAGCCGCAGCACGGGCTATCCCAACCGCACGAGCCGCAGCGTGCGCCACGGCCCCTCGCCCCGCTCGCCGGCAACGCGCCAGCCGGGATACGCCGCGACCACGGCCGGCCCCTGCGCGGCGAGCAGGCCGGAGACGATCAGGTGGCCCGCGGGGGCGACGGCGGCGGCCAGTGCGGGGGCCTCGGCGACGAGCGCGCCGGCGAGCAGGTTCGCGACCACCAGGTCGAAGCGCCGGCGGACGGCCGCCGGAGCGCCGGCGAGCAGGAGCACGCCGCCGCCGGCGGCGTTGCGGCGGAGGTTCGTGCGCGCGAGGGGGAGCACCGCCGGATCGACGTCGAGCGCAACGACGCGCGGCACCCCGAGCCCCGCGAGCGCCGCGGCGAGCACCCCCGAGCCGGTGCCGACGTCGAGCGCCGTGCCGATGCCGCCCGCGCCGACCACCGACTCGATCTCCTCGAGGCAGGTGCGCGTGGTCGGATGCTGACCGGTGCCGAAGGCCATGCCGGGCTCGATGACGAGCACGTGCCGTCCGGGCGCGTCGGGCACGTCCCACGGCGGCGCGACGAGCAGGCGCGTCCCCACGGCGACGGGCACGTGATGGCGGCGGAACGCGGCCTCCCAGTCGGTCGGCGGCACCGGCGTGGTCGTCACCGTCGCTGCCGCGGGCGTGCCCGCGGCCGCGAGGCTCGCGAGATAGCGGGTGAGCTCGGCGACGATGCGAGGCTGGTCGGCGGCCGGCACGTGCGCCTCGAGCCGGGCGCGGCCCGCCGGCGGCGGCGGCTCGTCGGACGCCGCGGTCACCACCGCGGGCGCCCCCGCCTCGACGAGGAAGCTCGCCACCGCGTCGGCCGCCGCCTCCGCGAGCTCGACGCGCACCGCGTGCCACTCCATCGGCCCGCGACAGTCGACGCTCGCCGCGGCGCTGTCAACCACGCGCGCGTTGACGCCGGACGAGGCGGGGGCCTATGGGGACGCGGTGCCCCTGCTCGTGATCGCGCACCGGGGCGCCAGCGGGACGGCGCCCGAGAACACGTTGGCGGCGTTCCGTCGCGCTGTCGCGGTGGGCGCGGACATGATCGAGCTCGACGTCCAGCTCAGCCGCGACCGCGCGGTCGTCGTCCTGCACGACGACACGCTCGACCGCACGACCGACGGCACCGGCCCGGCCCGGGCGCGGACGCTCGCGGAGCTCGCCGTCCTCGACGCGGGCTCGTGGTTCGCGCCGGCGTTCGCGGGCGAGCGTATCCCCACCCTCGCCCAGGTGCTCGCCGCCGTGCGCCTCCCGGTCAACGTCGAGCTCAAGGGCGGCGCCGAGGGGCTCGAGGAGGAGGCGCTGGCCGTCGTCGCGACGGCGGGGGCGCTCGCGCGCGTCGTCTTCTCCTCGTTCGATCGCCGTCTGCTCGAACGCCTGCGCAAGCGCTCGGCCGAGGCCGAGCTGGCCGTTCTCTGGGAACGCCGCCGCGTCGATGACGCTCTGCGGCTGGCGCAACGCGTGGGCGCCAGAGCCTTGCACCTTCGCAAGGACGCCGTGAGCCGCGAGCGCGTCGCCGCCGCCGCACGGGCGGGACTCGCGGTGCGCGCATGGACGGTCAACGACGCAGAGGAAATGGGCCGTCTCGTAGACGCCGGCGTGACCGGAATCTTCACCGACCATCCGGAGCGATTCTTGCACAGCGGCTGAACGCGGCTTTGAACGGGCGGCATCAGCCTTGACTGCTCACGGCTTTTCCTTAATGGTGACGCCCCTCCGCTCGAGGGGGGGTGACTCCGAGGCATGGCAGGGGTTCGCGTCAAGGAAAACGAGCCCTTGGACAGCGCGATCCGCCGATTCAAGAAGCAATGTGAGAAGGCCGGCATTCTCGCCGAGCTCCGCAAGCGGGAGCACTACGAGAAGCCGAGCGTTCGGCGGAAGAAGAAGGCCCTCGCCGCGCGCAAGCGCGCGCTGCGGCGGGCGGCGCGCAGTCCGAGCTAGCCTCCGCCCGCGTCCCGCCGCGGGCGCTTCGTGTCGGAGGCGCCCGTGAATCAGGTCGACGTCGTCCTCCTGGTGCTGCTGGTGCCCTTCGCGCTGCGCGGGTACTGGCGGGGTTTTCTCCGCGAGGGCTTCGCGCTGAGCGGCCTGATCGGCGGGGTGGCGGCGGCGGTCGCGTTCCGGGCCGAGCTCGCCTCGGCGCTGCTCGGGCGCGGGCTCGTCACGCCGGCGATCGCCACCCCGGTGGCGATCGCGATCCTCTTTCTCGCCGTCTACGTGGGCGCGCAGCTCGCCGGCGCGGTGGCCGACCGGCTGGCGCGCGCGGTGTTCCTCGGCGGCGTCAACCGGGCCGCGGGGCTCGCCTTCGGCCTGACCAAGGGTGCGGCGCTTCTCGGCCTCGTGCTCGCGCTGCTGCTCCGGGTGCTGCCGTCCCCATCCCTCGAGCAGATGGTGACGCACTCGAAGCTCGGCGGCCCGCTGGTGGAGCTGGTCACGCGCGCGGTCGCGGCGGGCCGATCGTTCGCGCCACCCGTGGCCCTCCGGCGGCCGATCTGAGGGCGGGGGAGATGGCCGGCCGCATCCGCGACGAGGCGATCCGCGACATCCGGGAGCGATCGAGCCTCGTCGAGGTCGTCTCCGACACGGTCGCGCTGCGCCGCCGCGGGCGAAGCTTCATCGGGCTCTGCCCGTTCCACGCGGAGAAGACCCCGTCGTTCACCGTGAGCGAGGAGCGGGGATTCTTCCACTGCTTCGGCTGCGGGGAGCATGGCGACGTATTCGCGTTCGTCATGCGGGCGGAGTCCCTGCCGTTCCCCGAGGCCGTGCGGCGGGTCGCGCAGCGCTTCGGGCTGCCCGTGCCCGAAGAGCCCGGCGGCGCGCGCGCGCGCACCGAGCCGCTCGTCGCGGCGAACGCGGCCGCGGCGGCCTTCTTTCGCCGCATGCTCGAGGCGCCGGAGGGCGCCGAGCCTCGCCGCTACCTCGCCGAGCGCGGGCTGCGCGCGGAGACCATCGCCCGCTTCGGGCTCGGCTACGCCCCGGCCGCCGGCGACGCGCTCGTGCGTCACCTGCGGACGCAGGGCGTCCGGCCCGAGGACGCCCTCACCGCGGGCCTCGTGCTGCGGCGCGCGGGCGGCGGGCTCTACGACCGCTTCCGCGACCGCGTGATGTTCCCGATCGGTGACGCGAGCGGGCGGATCGTGGCGTTCGGAGGACGCGTGCTGCCCGGGCGGCCCGCGGCCGGCGATCCGCCGCCGAAGTATTTGAACTCCGCCGAGTCGCCGCTCTTCCACAAGGGACAGACGCTCTACGGGCTCGCCGCGGCGCGTGACGGCGTCCGCCGCTGCGGATACGCGGTCGTGGTCGAGGGCTACATGGACGTCCTCGCGCTCGCCGAGGCGGGCATCGGGCAGGTGGTGGCGCCGCTCGGGACGGCGCTCACCGTCGATCAGCTCCGCGTGCTGCGGCGCCTCACCGACGTCGTGATTGCCTGCTTCGACGGGGACGAGGCGGGCCGGCGAGCCGCGGCGCGGAGCTTCCCGGTCTTCCTCGAGGCGGGCCTCTGGGGGCGCGGCGTGTTCCTGCCTGCGGGCGCCGATCCCGACACGTTCGTGCGCACCGCGGGCGCAGACGCCCTCACGGCGCTGCTCGCCCGCGCCGAGCCCCTGGTCGACGCCTACCTCGCCGCGCTCGCGGGCCCGCGCCGGGACGCGGTCGGCCGGCGTGCGGAGGCGGCACGCGAGGTCGCCCGCGTCCTCAAGCGCGTGCGCAACCCCTTCGAGTACGACGTGCTCGCGCGGCTGGCCGCCGAGCGGCTCGGCGTGCGCGAAGAGATGCTGCGCGCCGAGGGCGCCCCCACGCCGGCGCCCGCCTCTCCATCGGGCGGGGCCGGACCCGGGGGCCCGGAGGCCCTGCTCGTCGAGCTGATGGCGACGGATCCGGTGCTGGCGGGGCGCGTCGGGCGGGAAGACGTGATCGCGGAGTTCGAGCATCCGACGTGGCGAGAGGCGGCGGAGGCGCTCGCGGGGCCCGCGGCGGAGTCCGAGCGCGCCGCCGTGCTCGACCGGTTGCCGAAGGAGGTACGCGATCGGGTGGCTCGCCGCCTGCTCGGCGAATTCGAGGACGAGGACCGCGAGCGCGCGCTGGCGGACTGCGTCGCCGCCATCCGCGCCCGCCGGCAGCGTCGCGCGCAGGGGCGCCTGCGCGAGGAGCTGCGCGCCGCCGAGGCGCGGGGTGACACCGCCGGGGCGCTCGAGGCGATGCGGCGGTTGCGGGACCTGACGGAGAAAGCCCGGACGTGACGTAAGGAAGGAGCCACGGGGTGAGCACGAAGCAGGTCGTAGAGGAGCCGAAGCACGGGGAGACGCTGGCGCTTGCCGCCGAGGCCATCCCCGATCCCCTGGACGACGTCGGCGTGGCGCTCGGTACCCTCGACGACGACGACGACGAGGGAGCCGCCGCCGTCGTTCCTGCCCTTGCCGCGGACGACGAGGAGCCTGCTCCCGAGCCGGTCGCCCCCGAGGCCGAGGTCGGCCCCGGGGCGGACCCGGTGCGCGTCTATCTCCGCCAGATGGGATCGGCGGCGCTCCTGACCCGCGAGGGCGAGGTCGAGATCGCCAAGCGCATCGAGGAGAACGAGCGTGACCTCGTGGAGCGCGTGCTGGCGCTCCCGCCGGCGCTCCGGTACGTCCTCGGGCTCGCCGACCGGCTGCGTGCCGGCGAGGTGCGGCTGCGTGACCTCGTGCGTGACGACGGCGACGAGGAAGGCGAGCCCGAGGAGGAGGACGAGCGCCAGCGCCGCCGTTTCCTGGCGCAGATCGGCCGGGTACGGCGACTCGCCGAGGAGCGGGCCGCGCTGGCGCGTGCGGGCGGCGGTCGCCGCGCGCCAGCCGCGCACGCGCGCCGCTGCGCCCGGCTGGAGGCGCGGCTGGTCGCGGCGGTGGTCCGTCTGGGGCTCAGCCGCCGGCAGATCGACTCCATCGTCCGCGAACTCTTCCGTGCGGGCGAGCGGATCGGCGAGCTGCGCGGCCGCTTGAAGGCCATCGAGGCGCGCCTAGGCGGGCGGGCGTCGGGGCGCGGCCGGCGGAGCGCTCCAGCCGCGCGCCTCGGGCGCGAGGAACGGGCCGTTCTGGAGAGCGAGACGCGCGCGGTGCGCCGCGAGATGCGCCAGCTCGAGCGGCGGGCGGGCATGCCGGCGTCGGCGCTCGCGCGCGCGGTCGAGGCCGTGCGCGCAGCCGAGCGGCGCGCACGCACGGCCAAGCAGGAGCTGATCGAGGCGAACCTCCGCCTGGTCGTCTCGATCGCCAAGCGCTACATCCATCGCGGGCTCCAGTTCCTCGACCTCATCCAGGAGGGAAACATCGGGCTCATGCGCGCGGTCGACAAGTTCGAGTACCAGCGGGGGTACAAGTTCTCGACGTACGCCACCTGGTGGATCCGGCAGGCGATCACGCGCGCCATCGCGGATCAGGCGCGGACGATTCGCATCCCCGTCCACATGGTCGAGACCATCAACAAGCTCATTCGGGTCTCGCGCACGCTGGTGCAGGAGATCGGGCGCGAGCCGACCGCGGAGGAGATCGCGGCGCGGATGGAGCTCACGCCGGAGAAGGTCCGGCGCGTCCTCAAGGTGACACGCGAGCCGATCTCGCTCGAGACACCCGTCGGCGAGGACGAGGACAGCCACCTCGGGGACTTCATCGAGGACAAGAACACGCCGCCGCCGAACGAGGCGGCGATCGCGAGCAACCTCCACGACCACACGCGCAAGGTGCTCGCCACGCTCACGCCACGCGAGGAGCAGGTGCTCCGGCTGCGCTTCGGCATCGGTGAGCGCACGGATCACACGCTCGAGGAGGTCGGCACCCGCTTCGCGGTCACGCGCGAGCGCATCCGCCAGATCGAATCGAAGGCCCTGCGCAAGCTGCGCCATCCGAGCCGGTCCCGGCAGCTACGCGGGTTCTACGACAGCTGAGCGCGAGCGTCCCTTGCAGGCGGTCGCGTTCGGTGATTCACTCCCGCCCCGGTGGGCCCATAGCTCAGACGGTGAGAGCTGCCGGCTCATAACCGGTCGGTCGTGTGTTCGAGTCACACTGGGCCCACTGTGGGGACGCCGCATGAGGTATCGTCCGTAAGGAGGAGAAGAGTTGCCGACGCAGATCGAGCTCCTCGCCGCGCTGCAGACCGTCGATCAGAGTCTGCGCCAGAAGGAGCGCGCGGTCGAGGACAGCGAGAGCCGGGTTGCGGCGCTGGAAGAGACGCGAGATCGAAAGAGCACGGAGGCGGCGGTGGCGCGCGACGAGGTCGCCGCGCTGACCACGCGCCAGCGGGAGCTGGAGGACCGGCTGACGGCGACGGAACGGAAGCTCAAGGATCGCCGCATGCGCATCACGCGCATCCGTAACGAGAAGGAGCTCGGGCTGGCGAAGCGTGAGGTCGACCTCCTCAAGGAGGAGGCCGGGACCACCGAGACCGAGCTCGTCGGTGTTCTCGAGCAGGTCGAAGCGGCGACCGCCAGGCTGCGCACCGCCGAGGAGGAGCTGGCCGCGGTGCAGGCCGCCCTCGGCGCCGAGGCGGCGGGGCTGCGCGAGCAGATCGACGTGCTCGCCACCGAGATCGCGCGCGAACGGGCGAGCCGCGAGGCGCTCGTCGGCACCGTCGACGCCGAGCTGCGGCGCCGTTACGAGATGATCTTCTCGCGGCGCGGGGGGCTCGCGGTGGTCGAGATCCGGGGCGGTACCTGCCAGGGATGCCACATGAACGTGCCGCCCCAGCTCTTCAATCAGATCCAGCGCAACGAGCAGGTGATCCTCTGCCCGAACTGCCAGCGGATGCTCTACTGGCGGCCCGAGCGGGAGGAAGGCGCCAGCGGCTGAGCTGGCGCGCAGAGCCGGCGCGCCGTGCGCCGGAGGAGGTCGAGCAGCCGCCCGCCGCCGCTCGCGGCGGGAGGAAAGTCCGGACTCCGCAGGGCAGGGTGGCCGTCAACGGCGGCCCCGAGCGATCGGGGGAAAGTGCCACAGAAAGCAGACCGCCGCGGGCCTTGCGGCCCGAGGCAAGGGTGAAACGGCGAGGTAAGAGCTCACCAGGTCCGCCCGTGAGGACGGACGCTCGGTAAACCCCACCCGGAGCAAGACCGCGCAGGGGGAGGCCCGGTGTCGAGCCGGGCGCGGGTGGCCCGCCCGTTCCCCCGGGTCGGTCGCTCGATCCCCCGGGCAACCGGGGGACCAGACGAATGGCTGCTGCTCCCGCATCGTTGTGCGGGGGGACAGGATCCGGCTTACAGACCTCCTCCGGCGGACGGCGCGCCGCGTCGTCATTTTTTTGCGGGCCGCGGTATTTTTAGCTTGACAGCGTCCGCCTCTTCCCGATATACGCGCTCCGGTCGTGGGGATTAGTGGGGTGATGCGGCTCATAAGCCCATCTGGTGGAGCGTAGGGGTGGCGACAATCAGCCCACGACAATCGGGATGTTCCGCGGCCACTTCCAGCACACGGTTGACGACAAGGGGCGGGTGGCCATCCCGGCCTGCTTCAGGGGCGTGCTCTCCGGGCTCCAGGAGGACCGCCTGGTCGTCACCAAGTTTCGCATCCGCGGGCGGCCCTGCCTCGACGCGTATCCGCTCTCGGCCTGGCGCCAGCTCGAAGCCAAGATCCTCAGCAAGAACCGCTTCGACCCGGTGGTGCGCCAGTTTCGCAGCGCCTACGTCTCGGCGGCACAGGAATGCCTGCTCGATCCGCAGGGGCGGATCCTGGTGCCGCCCACGCTGCGCGAGCACGCGGAGCTCAAGCGAGACGTGATGTTCGCGGGCGAGATCGACATCGTGCGGATCTGGGACCTGGACACGTGGAAGCAGACGGCGCGGGAGGACGAGGAAATCTTCGACAACCCGCAGCTCCTCAAGGATATGGAGCTGTGAGTCGGCGGGTGATGTAGCCGGAAGGCGGCGGGGAGGGGTGCGCTGTGGGGGCGGCGAGCGCTACGGTGCGGCGTGGCGAGGGGCCGCCAGGGATGACGCAGACGGACACCGGGCCGGTGGGCGCTGCCCATGTGCCGGTGATGGTGGGGGAGGTGGTGGTGTGGCTGCGCCCCCGGCCGGGTGCCCGTCTCGTCGACGCGACCGTCGGCCTCGGAGGGCATGCGAGCGCGCTGCTCGCCGCCGCTCCCGACACGGTGCTGCTCGGGCTCGATCGCGATCCGCGCGCGCTGGCGCACGCCCGTGCGCGACTGGCCTTTGCCGCTGGACGCGTCCGGCTCCGTCAGGCGAGCTTCGCCGACCTCGTGCAGGTGCTCGCCGACGAGGGCTGGGACGGAGCCGACGCGGTGCTCCTCGATCTGGGCGTCAGCTCCCTCCAGCTCGACGCGCCCGACCGCGGCTTCGCCTTCCGCGCCGATGGTCCCCTCGACATGCGCATGGATCCCTCGGCGCCGCTCGACGCGGCGGCGGTCGTGAACACGTGGCCCGAGCGCGATCTGGCGCGGGCGATCGCCGCGTACGGCGAGGAGCCGCGCGCGCGGGCGATCGCCCGCGCGATCGTGCGCGCCCGGCCGCTTGCCGGCACGGCGGCGCTGGCGCGCGTGGTGGCGGGCGTGGTCGGCCCCGGCTGCCGCGGCCGCCATCCCGCGACCCGCACGTTCCAGGCGATCCGGATCGCGGTGAACGACGAGCTGGGTGCCCTCGAGCGCTTCCTCGCCGGCGGCTGGAGCGTGCTGCGCCCCGGGGGACGGCTCGCCGTGCTCGCATACCATTCGCTCGAGGACCGCCGGGTCAAGGAGGCGTTCCGGCGCTGGGCGGCCTCGTGCCTCTGCCCGCCCGGCGTGCCGCGCTGCGGCTGCGGTTGGAGCGCGAAGGTCCGGCTGCTGACGCCGCGGCCGCTGCGCCCCGATGCCCGCGAGGTGGCGCACAACCCCCGCGCGCGCAGCGCCCGCCTGCGCGTCGTCGAACGCCTGGGAGCGCCGACGTGAGCCGGGCCGCCGCTCCCGCGCCGCGCGTGCTCACGGTGCGCCGCCCGCTGGTGCGGCCGAGCGGCGACCCGCGCCGCCTGCTGCGCGCCATGCGCGGGCTCCTCGTGCGCCGCGTCCTCGTCCTCGGCGCCGCGTTGCTCGCCCTCTGCATGCTCAAGGTCTGGCTCCGGCTCGAGGTCGTGAACCTGGGCTACGAGCTGTCGGCGGCGCGCCAGATGCAGCTGCGCCTCGAGCACGACCGCCAGGAGCTCGAGGTCGAGGTCGCCACGCTGCACGACCGGCGCCGCCTCGAGGAGATCGCGCGCAAGCGGCTCGGCATGACCGACCCCCACAAGGGGCAGGTCGTGGAGCTGCGCTAGCCCGGCCATGCCGCAAGGGCGACAGGGGCGCATGGCCGCCGTGGCCGGGCTCTTCGGCGCGCTGTTCGCGCTCATCCTCGCGCGAGCGGTCGACCTCGCGGTGCTGCGCGGCCCCGACTTCGCGCGCCGCGCCGCGCTCCAGCACCGCGCCCGCATCGCGCTCGAGCCGCGGCGGGGCGAGATCGTCGACCGCAACGGCGAGAAGCTGGCGCTCTCCCTCGACGTCCCTTCGATCTACGAGCGCCCGCGGGAGTTCCGGGCCCTGCCCGGCCAGGACGCGAAGCTCCCGGCCCTCGCCCGCGCCCTCGACGTGCCGCCGGGGACGCTGCGCGCCGCGACGAGCAGCCGTGCCCCGTTCGTGTGGCTCAAGCGGCACGCCGTGCCCCGCGAGGCGGAGGCCGTCCGCGCGCTCGGCCTCCGCGGCGTCGGCGCCGTGCTCGAGGGGCGGCGCTTCTACCCCCACGGCACGCTCGCCGCGCACGTGCTGGGGCTCGTCGGGGTCGACTCGCAGGGGCTCGAGGGGCTCGAGCGGCGCTTCGATCGGGTCATCCGCGGCGAGCCGCAGTACCTCGAGGTCGACCGCGACGCGCACGGCCGTGACATCTTCCACGGCGGCGTGCAGCCCGACGCGCCGCAGGGCAACCGCCTCGAGCTGACGCTCGACGTGGGCATCCAGACGCTGGCCGAGCAGGAGCTGGCGGCCGGCGTGGCGGCGGCGAAGGCCAAGGGCGGCGCGGTCGTGGTGCTCGACCCGTGGACCGGCGAGGTGCTCGCCCTCGCCAACTACCCCACGTTCAACCCCAACGAGCCCGACGATCCCCGCGATCCTCGGTGGCGCGACCGGCTGCGCGACCGCGCGATCACCGACCCCTACGAGCCCGGGTCGACGTTCAAGGCGTTCCTCGCCGCCGCGGCGCTCGAGGAGCACGTCGTCACCCCCGACGAGATGCTCTTCTGCGAGAACGGCCGCTTCCAGGTGGGACGTTGGACGATTCACGACTCCCATCCCCACGGCTGGCTCACCTTCGCGCAGGTGATCCAGTACTCGAGCAACATCGGGGCGAGCAAGGTTGGCGAGCGCCTCGGCCGCGACCGCTACGCCGCTTACCTGCACGCCTTCGGCTTCGGCGCCCGCACCCAGGTCGAGCTGCCGGCCGAGTCGCCCGGCATCCTGCGCCCGACCGACACCTGGGCGCGCATCGACCTCGCCACCCACAGCTTCGGGCAGGGCGTGTCGGTGACCCCGCTGCAGATGGCTGCGGCCTTCGCCGCCATCGCCAACGGGGGCACTCTCATGCGGCCGTTCGTGGTCCGGCGCAGCGTGAGCCCGAGCGGCGAGGTGCTCTTCGAGCACCAGCCCACGCCCGTCCGCCGGGTCGTGCGCCCCGAGACCGCCCGCCTGACGACGGCGCTCCTCGAGCGCGTCGTCGAGGAGGAAGGCGGGACGGGAACCAAGGCGCGCCTCGACGACTTCCCGGTTGCGGGCAAGACCGGAACGGCGCAGAAGGTGGACCCACGGACCGGTGCATACTCCTCCAAGCGGATCGGATCCTTCGTGGGGTTCGTCCCGGCCGACCGCCCGCGGCTGGTGATCCTCGTGCTGATCGATGAGCCCTCGACCTCGAGCTACGGGGGCGTCGTCGCGGCGCCGGTGTTCCGCAACATCGCCGCCGGAGCGCTCAAGCAGCTCGGCGTCCAGCCGCCGGCGCCGACCCAGCTCGTGACCGCCGCGCCGGCGCCGAGCGCGGTGCCGCCGCCGTCCGCCCCGGCGGACTCGCCCACGGCGACGCCGAGCTTCCTCGGCCTCTCGCTCCGCGAGGTCTTCGCACGCGCCCAGGCCGCGGGCTGGGACGTACGGGTGACCGGCACGGGCTACGTGACCGCGCAGGAGCCTCCGCCGGGCGCGCCGCTCGCCGGTGCCCGGCGGCTGGCGCTCCAGCTGCGCCAGGACGGCTGGCCGGCCACCGCGCGCCCGTGATGCGGCTCGACGCGCTTCTCGCCGGCCTCGCCCCGGCGACGGCCGGCGGCGCCGGCGTGGAGATCGAGGGGGTGGCGCACGACTCGCGAGCGGTCCGCCCGGGCGACCTCTTCTTCGCGCTCGCCGGCGGGCGGACCGACGGCCGCCGCCACGTCGCCGAGGCGCGCGCGCGCGGCGCGCGGGCCGTCGTCGCCTCCGGCCCGCTCGACGCGGGCGGGCTGCCGGTGGTGTGTGTCGCGGACCCGCGCCGGGTGCTCGGCCTGGTCGCTGCCCGTCTCGCCGGCGACCCGAGCGCGAGGCTCACGCTCGTCGGCGTCACCGGGACCAACGGCAAGACCACGACCACCTATCTCCTCGAGGGCATCTGGCGCGCCGCGGGCCACACGACCGGCGTGATCGGCACGATCAGCTACCGCGTCGGCGCCGAGAGCCGCCCGGCGCCGTACACGACGCCCGAGGCGCCCGAGCTGCAGCGGCTGCTGGCCGAGATGCGCGCCGCAGGCGCGAGCCACGTCGCGATGGAGGTCTCCTCGCACGCCCTCGTGCAGGAGCGGGTGCGCGGCTGTCGCTTCGACGCCGCCGTGTTCACCAACCTCACCCGCGACCACCTCGACTTCCACCCCGACATGGAGGCGTACTGGGCGGCCAAGGCGCGGCTCTTCCTCGACCACCTGCCCGCGGGAGGCAAGCCCGATCCGGTGGCGGTCGTGCACGTCGACGACCCCGCGGGCGCGCGGCTGGCGCGCGCGGTGCGGACGCGCTGCGTGCCGGTGGGGCGCGCGCCGGACGCCGTGGTGCGCGCCGTGGACGTGGAGACGTCGCTCGCGGGCACGCGCGGCACGCTCGTGCTCGACGGCCGGCGGCTGCCCTTCGTGAGCCCGCTCGTCGGGGCGCCGCACGCCGAGAACGTCGCGGTCGCGGCGGCGGCGGCCTGGGCGCTCGGCGTGGCGCCCGAGGCGATCGCGGCGGGTCTCGCGGCGGCCGCGCCGCCCCCCGGACGCGTCGAGCGCATCGCGGGCCCGGGGTTCACCGTGGTGATCGACTACGCCCACACCCCCGACGCGCTCGCCCGCCTGCTCGACGCGCTGCGCCCGCTCGCGGCCGGCGCGCTGATCGTCGTGTTCGGCTGCGGCGGCGACCGCGACCGGGGCAAGCGCCCGCTCATGGGCGAGGCCGCCGCGCGCCGCGCCGATCTCGTCGTCCTCACCTCGGACAACCCGCGTACCGAGGACCCCGCCCGCATCCTCGCCGAGATCGAGGCCGGCGTGCGTGCCACGGGCTTTCCGCCGCTCGCTGCGCCGCGCGCCGGAGAGCGCGGCTACGTCGTCGAGGTCGATCGGCGGGCGGCCATCGCGCTGGCCGTCGACCTCGCCCGCCCCGGCGACCTGGTGGTCGTGGCCGGGAAGGGCCACGAGGACTACCAGATCGTGGGCACCGAGAAGCACCACCTCGACGACTGCGAGGAGGTGCGGCGCGTGCTGGCAGGGCGCAAATGAGCCTCGGGCTGGACGAGGTGCTCGCCGCCACCGGCGGCGAGCTGGTGGCGCTCGGAGCACGGCTCGCCTTCCCGGGCGTCACCACCGACAGCCGCACGCTCGCGGCGGGGGAGCTGTTCGTCGCGATCCGCGGCGACACGCACGACGGCCACGCGTTCGCCGCGGAGGCCGGCGCGCGCGGGGCGGGCGCGGTCGTGGTCGAGCCGGCCGCGCTCGCGACCCGGCCGCCGGGAGGCGTGATCACCGTGCGCGACACGCTGGCGGCGCTCGGCGACCTCGCGGCCTGGCACCGCCGCCGCCGCGCGCTCCCGGTCGTGGCGATCACGGGCAGCAACGGCAAGACCACGACCAAGGAGATGCTCGCCGCGATCGGCGCGGAGGCCTTTGGGCCCGAGCGCGTGCTCAGCACGCGTGGCACGCAGAACAACCTGGTCGGGCTGCCGCTCACGCTGCTGCGGCTCGGGGAGCGCGAACGGATCGCCATCCTCGAGCTCGGCATGAACGGTCCCGGGGAGATCTGGCGGCTCGCGGAGATCGCGCGGCCCGACGTGGGGGTGATCACCTGCATCGCGCCCGCGCACCTCGAGGGGCTCGGCTCGCTGCACGCCATCGCCGAGGCGAAGGCGGAGCTCTACCGTCGCCTGGCGCCGTCGGCGATCGCCGTGGTGCACGCGGACGACCCGCTGGTCGCCGCCGCGGCCGCGTGCCGCCCGGGTCGGACGGTGCGCTTCGGAGCCGGCGCCCCGGACCTCGACGTGCGCGCTGCGGCGGTCGACGCCCAAGGCCTCGAGGGGGTGCGCTTCGCGCTCGAGATCGGTGGCCGCCGCGCCGACATCCGCCTCGCGGTGCCGGGCCGGCACAACGTGACCAACGCGCTCGCGGCGGCGGCCGCGGCACACGCCCTCGGGATCGATCTCGACGCGATCGCGCGCGGCCTCGCCGCGTTCCGGCCGCCGCCGATGCGCATGCAGGTCGTGCGGCTCGCGGGCGGGATCACGGTCGTCAACGACGCCTACAACGCGAATCCGGCCTCGATGGCCGCCGCCGTGGCCACGCTCGCGGCGAGCCCCGCCGCCCGGCGGCTCGCGGTGCTCGGCGAGATGCGCGAGCTCGGCGCCGAGGCCGAGCGGCATCACCGGGCACTCGGCGCCGCGGTCGCCCGCGCCGGGCTCGACCGCCTGTTCCTCCTCGGCGCCCACGCCGAAGCGGTGCGCGCGGGGGCCGAGGCCGCGGGCATGGCGGCGGAGCGCATCGTGGTCGCCGCCGATCATCAGGACCTCGCGGCTCGCCTGCGGGCGCATTGCCGGCCGGGCGACCTCGTGCTGCTCAAGGGCTCGCGCGGCGCGGCGATGGAGGAGGTGCTGCGCCGCCTCGACGGGGAGCGCGAGCCGTGATGCTCTACCTCCTGCTCTATCCGCTGCACACGACCTACGCGCCGCTCAACGTCTTCAAGTACATCACGTTCCGGACCCTGCTCGCCGGTCTCACCGCGCTCGTCCTCTCGCTGCTGCTGGGCCCCGCGCTCATCCGGCGGCTGATCGCGCTCCAGGTCGGCCAGGCGATCCGCGACGACGGCCCCGCGGCACACGCCGTCAAGGCGGGCACGCCGACGATGGGGGGGACGTTGATCATCTTCGCGCTGATCCTCGCCACGCTGCTGCTCGCCGACCTCGGCGACTGGTACGTGTGGCTCGCGCTGCTCGTCACCCTCGGCCACGGGCTCATCGGCTTTGCCGACGACTGGGCGAAGGTGCGCCGGCGCAACGCGCGCGGCATCCCCGGCCGCGTGCGGCTGCTCGCGGAGTTCGCGATCGCGGGCCTGGCCGCGGGTGCGCTCTGGCTCGATGCCGAGCACGGCGGGCGCCTCACGATGCCGTTCTTGAAGGATGTCCATCCCGACCTCGGCTGGTGGTACGTGCCCTTCGGGGCGCTGGTCGTCGTCGGCACGGCCAACGCCGTGAACCTCACCGACGGGCTCGATGGCCTCGCCATCGGGCCGGTGATGATCGCCGGCGGGACCTATGCGGTCTTCGCCTACACCGCCGGACACGCGCGGATCGCGGAGTACCTCCAGATCCCCTACGTACGCGGCGCGGGCGAGCTGGCGGTCTTTTGCGGCGCGCTCTCGGCCGCGGGGCTCGGCTTCCTGTGGTTCAACGCCTATCCCGCGCAGATGTTCATGGGCGACGTCGGGTCGCTCGCGCTCGGCGCCGCGCTCGGGATCGTCGCGCTCATCGTACGCCAGGAGCTCGTGCTGCTGCTCGTGGGCGGCGTGTTCGTGGTCGAGGCCTTGTCGGTGATCGGGCAGGTGGTGTCCTACAAGCTGCGTCGCAAGCGCATCTTCCGCATGGCCCCGATCCATCATCACTTCGAGCTGCTCGGCTGGCCGGAGCCGCAGATCATCGTGCGCTTCTGGATCGTGGCCGTCGTCTGCGCGCTGCTCGCGCTCTCGACGCTCAAGCTCCGCTGATGCACGGTCGTCGCGTTCTCGTCGTCGGCTTTCGCGCCACCGGACAGGCGGTGGCGCGGACGCTCGCCGCGCGCGGCGCGACCGTGCGGGCCGCCGATGCGCGCCCCGCGGCCGCGCTCGGCGTGGACCCGGCCGCATGGCCCGGCATCGAGCTGCGCCTCGGCGAGAGCGGGCCGGCTCTGCTCGACGGCATGGACCTCGTGGTGCCCAGCCCCGGGGTTCCGCGCTCGGCGCCCCCGCTGGCCGCGGCGGTCGCCCGCGGGGTTGCGATCGTGAGCGAGATCGAGGTGGCGTTCGGGCTGCTCGCCTGCCCCGTGGTGGCGATCACCGGCACCAACGGCAAGAGCACGACCACGACGCTCGTCGGGCTCGCGCTCGCGCGCGCGGGGCGGCGCGTGTTCACCGGCGGGAACCTCGGCACGCCGCTCATCACCGCGGTCGACGAGGCGCCGGAGATCGCGGTCGCGGAGGTGTCGACGTTCCAGCTCGAGTGGGCGCGCGCCTTCCGCCCGTGGATCGGCTGCTGCCTCAACGTCACCCCCGATCATCTCGATCGCCACGCGAGCTTCGCCGAGTACCGCGCGCTCAAGGCCCGCCTGTTCGCAGCCCAGCGCGCCGGCGACTTCGCGGTGCTCAACCGCGACGATCCGGAATGCTGGTCGTTTCGCCCCGGGCTCGCGGCGCGCGTCGTGTCGTTCGGCAACGGCGAGGTGGACGAGGGAGCCTTCGTCGAGGGCGCCGCCGTGGTCCTCCGGCTTCCCGGCCGCCCCGAGGAACGCTACGGGCTCTCGCGCACGCGGCTGCGCGGCTGCCACAACGTCGAGAACGTCTGCGCGGCGGTGATCGTCGCCCGCCTCGCCGGCGCGCCGGCGACCGCCGTGCAGGAGGCCATCGACGCGATCGAGCCGCTGCCGCACCGCCTCACGCTCGTCGCCGAGCGAGGCGGCGTGCGCTGGTTCGACGACTCGAAGGCGACCAACGTCGGTGCCGCGGTGAAGAGCCTCGCGTCGTTCTCCGGGCCGGTGGTGCTGCTGGCCGGCGGGGTGGACAAGGGCGGCGACTACGCGCCCCTCGTCCGCGCGGCCGCGGGCAAGGTGCGGCTGGCGTTGGTCTTCGGACGGGCGGGTGAGCAGATCGCGCGGGCGCTCGCGGCCGGCGGCGTCGCGGTCGAGCCGGCCGCCGACCTCGCGGCGGCGGTGCGCGCCGCGGCGCGCACCGCGCGCGCGGGCGACACGGTGCTTCTCGCGCCGGCGTGCTCGAGCTTCGACATGTTCCCGGACTACCGGGCGCGCGGCCGGGCGTTCCGGACCGCGGTGGAGGCCCTCGCGTGACCGGCCCCGCCGCGCTCGCGGCCCGCCCCGCCTTCCGCGGGCCGCTCGGGGATCAGCGCCCGCGTGCGATCGGCGGCTTCGGCGGCGATCCCTGGTTGCTGCTCACCGTGGCGGCGCTGCTCGCGCTCGGACTCGTCATGGTGTTCAACGTGAGCTACTTCTGGGGTCAGGATCGCTTCGGGGACCCGCTCTACTTCTTCCGCAAGCACTGCATCGCGATCGCGGTGGGCGCGGCCGCGTGCCTCGTCACGTCGCGCGTGCCCTCGGCGGCGTACCGCCGCGCGGCCTACCCTCTGATGATCGGCGTGCTGCTCGCGCTCGGGCTCGTGCTGGTGCCCGGCGTCGGGGTCGTGCGCAGCGGAGCGCGACGATGGATGCACCTCGGGCCGCTCGCGTTCCAACCGTCGGAGGTGGCGAAGTTCGCCGTGGTTCTCTTCCTCGCACACTCGCTCGCCAAGAAGGGGCCGCGCGTGCGCGAGTTCCGGCTCGGCGTGGCGCCCCACTGCGTCGTGGTGGCGCTCGTGGCCGGGCTCTGCCTGCTCGAGCCGGACTTCGGCACCGCGGTGCTCGCCGGCGCGGTGCTGGTGCTCATGCTGTTCGTCGGCGGGGTGCGCCTGCGCCACCTCCTGCTGCTCGGCGCCGCGGCGGCGCCGCTGGCCGCGTACGAGGTGCTGCATGCGGGCTACCGCATGCGGCGGCTGTCGGTCTTCCTCCACCCCGGCGACGACCCGCGCGGGATCGGGTTTCAGCTCATGCAGTCGTTCATCGCCTTCGGGTCCGGCGGGCTCTGGGGCGTCGGGCTCGGCGAGAGCCGGCAGAAGATGTTCTTTCTGCCTGCGGCGCACACGGACTTCATCTTCTCGGTCGTCGGCGAGGAGCTCGGTCTCATGGGGGCGCTGCTCGTGCTCGGGCTGTTCGGGATGCTCGCCTACCGCGGCTTCCGCATCGCGTTGCGCCATCCCGACCCGTTCGCCAGCCTGCTCGCGTTCGGCACGACGCTGCTGCTCGTGCTCGAAGCGGCGATCAACGTGGCGGTGGTGCTCGGCTGTCTGCCCACCAAGGGCCTCGCGCTGCCGTTCGTCTCCTACGGCGGATCGGCGATCCTCGCGGCGCTCGCCGAGACCGGCGTCCTCCTCGCGCTCGCCCGCGAAGCGGGATGAGACCGCCAGCGCCGCCCGGCCCCGCGATCGTGATCGCCGGGGGAGGGACCGGCGGCCACCTCTTCCCGGGGCTTGCCCTCGCCGAGGAGCTGGCCGCGCGCGGCGCCGGCGTGACGTTCCTCGGGACGGCGGCGGGCATCGAGACGCGGGTGGTGCCGCGGGCGGGATTCCCGCTGCGCCTCGTGCCCGGGCGGCAGCTCCGCGGCGGGGGGCCGGTGCGGGCGCTGCGCGGCGTCGTCGCCGTAGCGGCCGGCGCCTGGCGCAGCCGGGCGCTGCTGCGGGAGCTCGCGCCGCGGCTCGTGGTGGGGGTCGGCGGCTACGCGTCGGTGGCGGGCGTGCTCGCCGCCCGGAGCGCGGGCATTCCCGCCCTCCTGCTCGAGCAGAACGCGCTGCCGGGGGCGGCCAATCGGCTCCTCGGGCGGCTCGCCGCGCGCGTCTGCGTCGGGTTCGCCGAGGCGGCGCGGTTCTTCCCGCGCGGCCGCGCGCGCCACACCGGCAACCCGGTGCGACGCGACATCCTCGGCGCGGGTCGCGGGCCGCGGCCGCAGCGGCCGGGACTGCTCGTGTTCGGCGGCAGCCAGGGTGCGCACCGGCTGAACGAGGCCATGCTCGCCGCCGCGAAGCTCCTCGGACCCGCCCTCGGCGGCGTCGGTATCACGCACCAGACCGGCGCCGCCGACCGCGCGCAGGTGGCCGCCGGCTACGCGGCGCTCGGTCTGGCCGCGCGCGTCGAGACGTTCATCGACGACATGGCCGCGGCCTACGGCGGCGCCGACCTCGTGGTCGCGCGCGCCGGGGCGATGAGCTGCGCCGAGCTGACCGCGGTCGGGCTGCCGGCGATCCTCGTTCCCTACCCGTTCGCGGCCGATGACCACCAGCGCCACAACGCCGAGGCGCTGGTCGCCGCGGGCGCGGCGGAGATGATCCTCGACCGGGAGCTGGAGGGGCCCCGGCTCGCCGCGGCGCTGCACGGGCTGCTCGGCGATCCGGCGCGTCGCGCCCGCATGGCGGCCGCCGCCCGCGCGCTCGGGCGGCCGGATGCCGCCGCCCGTGTCGCCGACGAGTGCCTCGCTCTTGCGGAGCGCGTCACGCTTCTGTAATTCCTGCCTCGTGGCGGGGCTGAGCGGGTGGGCTGGGTGGCCGTTGGGGCCCCTCCAGGAAGGCACCGCGGTGACCGGACGGCAGGTGCGGGTGCACTTCGTCGGAATCGGGGGCATCGGCATGAGCGGCATCGCCGAGGTGCTGCTCACGCTCGGCTACCGCGTCTCGGGCTCCGACCTGGTCGAGAGCGACACGACCCGGCGACTCGTGCGGCTCGGCGCGCGCGTTTACGTCGGGCCCCATCTGGCGGCCAACGTCGGCGACGACACCGACGTGCTCGTGATCTCGTCCGCGGTGACGTTCTCGAATCCCGAGGTCGTCCGCGCGCGCGACCGCAAGATCCCCGTCATCCAGCGCGCCGAGATGCTTGCCGAGCTCATGCGCATGAAGCGCGGCGTCGCGGTGGCGGGCAGCCACGGGAAGACGACGACCACCTCGCTGATCGCCGCCGTGCTGCGCGAGGCGGGCATGGACCCGACGGTGGTCGTCGGCGGCAAGCTGCGCGCGCTCGGCACGAACGCGCGGCTCGGGCAGGGGGATTTCCTGGTCGCCGAGGCGGACGAGAGCGACGGGACGTTCCTGCTCCTCTCCCCCGTGGTCGCGGTGGTCACCAACATCGACCGCGAGCACCTCGACTACTACGGCGACATGGAGCGGGTGCTGGAGGCTTACCTCCAGTTCATCCACCGCGTTCCGTTCTACGGACGCGCCGTGCTCTGCATCGACAACGTCAACGTGCGTGCGCTGCTGCCGAGCGCGCGCAAGCGCTTCGTCACCTACGGCACCTCGCCCGAGGCCGACTGGCAGGCGCGCGCGCTGCGCGTCGAGGGTCTCGAGACCGTCTTCGAGGCCTGGAAGGGCGGCGAGCCGCTCGGCCCCGTGCGGCTGCGCATGCCCGGCCGCCACCACGCGCTCAACGCGCTCGCCGCCCTCGCCGTCGCCGACGAGCTCGGCGTCGCCTTCGACGTCGGGGCGCGCGCGCTCGGCGACTTCGGCGGCGTCCACCGCCGCTTCGAGGTGCGTGGCGAGGAGCAGGAGGTGCTCGTGGTCGACGACTACGGGCACCACCCGGCCGAGGTGCAGGCGACGCTGCGCGCGGCCCGGGAGGGGTTCAGCCGCCGCCTGGTCGTCGCGTTCCAGCCCCACCGCTACACGCGCACCAAGGACCTCTTCACCGAGTTCCTCGACGCCTTCGACGACGCGCACGTGCTGCTGCTCACCGACATCTACGCCGCGGGCGAGGACCGCATCGACGGCGTGTCGGCGGAGGCGCTCTACCAGGCACTCAAGCGCCGCGGGCACCTGGACGTGCGCTTCGTCGCCGCCCGCGCCGGGCTCGCCGACGCCCTGCTCGAGACGGTGCGTCCCGGCGACCTCGTGATCACGCTAGGCGCCGGCGACATCCACCGCACCGCCGACGAGCTGCTCGCCCTGCTGCGCAGCGGCGCGCCGCTGGCGCGGATCCACTGAGCCCCGCGATGGATGCGCGCGCGCACGAGGCCGACCCCGCCCCTTCCTCGCAGGCGGAGGGCCTGCGCGCGTTGGCGGCGGCCCTCGGCGAGCGCGCGCGCGTGGGCGAGCCGCTCGCCCGCCACACCTCGTTCCGCATCGGCGGGCCCGCCGATCTGCTCGTGAGTGCCGGGACCGTCGCCGAGCTCGCGCTGGTCGTGCGCACGGCGGCGGCCCACGCGCTGCCGCTCACCGTGCTCGGCGGGGGCTCGAACGTCCTGGTCGGCGACGGGGGCATCCGCGGCGTGGTCGTCAAGCTGGCCGGGGCGTTCCGGCGCGTCGGCTGGCAGGCGGACGGGGAGGACGTCGTCGCGCACGCGGGGGCGGCGGTCCAGCTCGGCCGGCTCGCGCGCACGGCGGTCGCGCGTGGGCTCGCGGGACTCGAGTACGCCGAGGGCATTCCGGGGACGGTCGGCGGGGCGCTGTCGATGAACGCGGGCGCCTACGGGGGCGAGATCGCCGCGGCGATCGACGCGGTCGAAGGAGTGGACCGCGCCGGCGCCGTGCGCACCCTCGCGCGCGGCGCGCTCGCCTTCGCCTACCGTCGCGCGGAGCTGCCCCCGGGCTTCCTGGTGACCGCGGTGCGCCTGCGGCTGCGGCGCGAGGAGCCGGCGGCGGTGGCAGCCCGCATGGAGGCGGCGCGCGCGCGGCGGCTGGCGAGCCAGCCCCAGGGGCGCCCCAACTCGGGCTCGATGTTCAAGAACCCGCGCGCCGACCACGCGGGACGGCTCGTCGAAGCGGCGGGCATGAAAGGCGAGCGCGTGGGGCGCGCGCGCATCTCCGAGAAGCACGCGAACTTCATCGTGAACGAGGGTGGAGCCCTGGCTGCCGACGTGAAGGCGTTGATGGACGCGGCCCAGCGGGCGGTGTGGGAGCGTAGTGGGGTATGGCTGGAGCCCGAGGTCCGGCTGATCGGAAGCTGGTGAGCGGCCGCCTCGCGCGGCTCCTGCCGGCGGGTCTGCGCCGACAGCTCGTGCCGCCGCGCAACCGCCGCCGCGGGGCGGGCGCGGCCGCCTGGCTGCACGCGGCGGCTGCGCTCGGGCGCCGCGGCGTCCCGCTGCTGGTCGCGGCCGCCGTCACGATGGTGGCCTGGCCGCCGCTGCGCGCCGCCGCGCGCCGGCATCCGTACTTCGCGGTGCGCGAGATCGTGGTGCGGCGGACCGGGCGCGTCGCGCCCGATGCCATCCGCGCCGCGTCCGGCATCGAGCCGGGGATGAGCATCTGGGACGTCGACACCGCGGCCGCCGAGACGCGCCTGCGGCACGCGCCGTGGGTGCGGTGGGCACGCGTGCGCCGCGAGCTCCCGGCCCGGATCGTCATCCAGGTGCACGCCTTTCGCCCGGTGGCGATCCTCGCGCTCGCCGACCCGGCGCCGGCGCTCTACTACCTCGCGGCCGGCGGGCGCATCTTCGCCCCGGTCGGCGCCGGCGACCCGCGCGACCTCCCCTACTTGACCGGGCTGACCGCAGCCGACCTCGAGGGGGCCTTCGGGCCGCGCGCCGTCCGCCGCGCGCTGCGCCTCCTGCGGCTCGCCGCCCGCTCGCCCCAGAGCCTCGGAACGGTCTCCGAGGTGCACGTGGCCGCGGGGCAGGGGCTCACGCTGCTCGCGGAGCGGCCGCGCGTGCCCATCGAGATCGGGTGGGGGCGGTTCGACGAGAAGCTCGGCCGGCTCGGCCGGGTGCTGCCGCTGTGGAGCGGCCGCGAAGCCGAGATGACGGCCGTCAGCTGCATCTTCGAGGATCAGGTGATCGTGCGCACGCACGCCCCCGGCGCCACGGCCCGGGCGTCGCGGCGTCCGGCGAGGACGTGAAGGGGATGGCGAAGCGCAATCCGCTGGTCGTGGGGCTCGACGTCGGCACGTATAAGATCGGGGTCATCGTCGCCGAGGTGTCGGACGGCGGGGTCGAGATCACCGGCATCGGCACGGCCGCGTCGACCGGGCTCCGCAAGGGCACGGTGGTGAACATCGACGCCACCGTGGATGCCATCCGCAAGGCCGTCGACGAGGCCGAGCTGATGGCCGGGTGCGAGATCCGCAGCGTGATCGCGGGCTCGGCGGGCGCGCAGGTGAAGGGCTTCAACAGCCACGGGGTCGTGGCGGTGAAGAACCGCGAGGTGGGCCCGGCGGACGTGGAGCGCGTGATGGACGCCGCGCGGGCGGTCGCCGTTCCCACGGACCGCGAGGTTCTGCACGTGCTCCCGCAGGAGTTCATCGTCGACGATCAGGACGGCATCAAGGAGCCGATCGGCATGGCCGGCGTGCGACTCGAGGCGCGCGTGCACATCGTGACCAGCGCCGTGAGCTCCGGCCAGAACCTCATCAAGTGCTGCAACCGGGCGGGGCTCCACGTGCGCGACGCGCTCGCCACGCCGCTCGCGGCGGCCGAGGCGGTGCTCACCTCCGAGGAGCGGGAGCTCGGCGTGGCGCTCCTCGACATCGGCGCGGGGACGACCGACGTGGTCGTGGTCCACAGCGGCGCGATTCGCCACACCGCGGTGCTGCCGGTGGGCGGCGCACACATGACCAACGACCTGGCCGCGGCGCTGCGCACGCCGTTCGCCGAGGCCGAACGGCTCAAGCAGCGCCACGGCGGGGCGCTCGTGCTCGCCGCGTCGGCCGAGAAGACGATCGAGGTGCCGGGGCTCGGCGGACGGCCGCCGCACCGGCTCTCGCAGCGCAGCCTCGCCGAGGTGATCGAGCCGCGCGCCGAGGAGCTGCTCGCGCTCGCCAAGGACGAGATCAAGCGCGCCGGCTGCGCCCAGCTCCTCACCTCGGGCGTGGTGCTCACGGGTGGAAGCAGCGTGCTCGCCGGAATGCCCGAGCTCGCCGAGCGCGTGTTCCGCACGCCGCTGCGCCTCGGCGTGCCGCTGCACCTGAGCGGTTTGGTTGACGTCGTGGCGAGTCCCATGTATTCGACCGCCGTCGGTCTCGTGCTGCACGGGATCAAGCAGCACGGCCAGGCGAGCGTGCACGGCGGGGAGGGGAGGCTGGCCCCGCTCGAGCGAGTGGGACAGCGGATGATCGGGTGGCTGCGGGAGTTCTTCTAGACGCCTGAGCACGGCGCGCGGCGGGGGTGGACGCCGGGAGGGGATGACGATGGTCGACTTCGTGGAGGCCTGCGACGGGGCGCGGATCAAGGTGATCGGCGTGGGCGGAGCCGGCGGCAACGCCGTCAACACGATGATCGCGGCCGGGCTCCCGGGCGTCGACTTCATCGCCACCAACACCGACGCGCAGGCGCTGCGCGCGAACCTCGCGCCGATCAAGATGCAGCTCGGCGAGAAGCTCACGCGCGGGCTCGGCGCGGGCGGGAATCCCGACGTCGGCCGGCGGGCCGCGCAGGAAGACGTCGAGCGCTTGAAGGAGTACCTCGAAGGCGCCGACATGATCTTCATCACCGCCGGCATGGGCGGCGGCACGGGCACGGGAGCGGCGCCGATTCTCGCGCAGGTCGCCAAGGAGCTCGGCGCGCTCACCGTGGGTGTGGTGACCAAGCCCTTCGCGTTCGAGGGCAAACGCCGCATGAAGCAGGCCGACGAGGGGCTCCGCCAGCTCAAGGGCTCGGTCGACACGCTGATCGCCATCCCCAACCAGCGCCTGCTGGCGGTCGCCGGGCGCAACTCCTCGATCCTCGAGACCTTCCGCAAGGCCGACGACGTGCTGCTGCAGGCGGTGCGCGGCATCTCCGACCTGATCACGGTGCACGGGCTCATCAACCTCGACTTCGCCGACGTCCGCACGATCATGTCCGAGATGGGCATGGCGATGATGGGCGCCGCGGTGGCCGCGGGCGAGAACCGCGCCGTCGAGGCGGCGCAGAAGGCGATCTCGAGCCCGCTGCTCGAGGACGTCTCGATCCAGGGGGCCCGCGGCGTGCTCATCAACATCACCGGCGGCCCGGACCTCTCCCTGCACGAGGTGAACGAGGCGGCGACGCTCATCCAGGAGGAGGCCGACGACGAGGCGAACATCATCTTCGGCGCGGTCATCGACGAGTCGATGGGCGACGAGGTGCGCATCACCGTGATCGCCACCGGCTTCGGGGAGAAGGCCGAGGCGCGGCCGCTGCCGACGCCGAAGGCCGGCGAGCGAACGGCGCAGCCCGGCGTCTCCGCCGACGGCCGGCCGGTGCGGCGCTTGGGCCTGCTCGTCGACGAGGAGCTCGACGTGCCGACGTGGCAGCGCCGCCGCCAGGAGCCGCCCGTGTCCCAGCCCGAGCGCACGCCGGCGCCGCGTCGGCATGCGCCGGCCGTCGAGCACGCGGAGGACGACGACCTCGACATCCCGACGTTCCTGCGCCGCGGCACGGACTGATCGGGGATCATCGCCGGCCTTGAGGGCGCGCGGCGGGCCGGATAAGGTCCGACGCGCGTGAGCAGCATCTCGCCGGCCGAGGGGGACGTCGCGCGCCGCCGCGCGCAGGAGCGCGTGCTCTTCGCGGCGGGTCCCGACGGGCCGCTGCGCGTGTGCCTCGTCTATCCCAACACCTACGCCGTGGGGATGGCGAACCTCGGCTTCCAGGCTGTGCTGCGCCTGCTCGCCGAGGACCCGCGCGTCACCGTCGACCGCGCCTTCCTCCCTGACGGCCCGCGCGCGCGCTGGCCGCGGCGGCTGCGGTCCTTCACCCGCGATCGCCCGCTCGACGCGTTCGACGTGCTCGCGTTCTCGATCTCGTTCGAGCAGGACTACGTCCACGTCCTCGACTGCCTCGCGCTCGCCGGCCTCGCGCTGCGCCGCGGGGCCCGCGGGGCAGAGGGGCCGCTCGTGCTGGCCGGTGGCCCGGCGACGTTTCTCAACCCCGAGCCGCTCGCCGAGTTCGTGGATCTGTTCCTGATCGGCGAGGCGGAGGAGATGCTGGGGGAGTTCGTCGCCGCCGCGCTCGCGGGCCCGGTCTCGCGTGCGGGGCTGCTCGAGCGCGCCGAGCCGATACGCGGTGCGTACCGTCCGGAGCGATGGGAGCCCGAGTACGGCGCGGCCGGCGAGCTCGTCGACCCCGGCTACCGCGGCTCCGGGCCGGCTCGGGTCGAGCGCCGGCTGGTCGCCGACCTCGACCGCTTCGCGACCGAGTCGGCGGTGCTCGCCCCCGAGGCGGTCTTCGGCGACATGTACCTGCTCGAGGCGAGCCGCGGCTGCGAATGGGGATGCCGCTTCTGCGCGGCCGGCTTCATGTACCGGCCCGTGCGCTACCGCAGCCCGGCGGCGCTGCGCGCGGGCGTCGCCCGCGGGCTCGCCGTGCGGCGGACGATCGGGCTCGTCGGCGCCGAGATGGCGAGCCTGCCGGGGGTGGCCGGGCTCTGCCAGGAGATCGCCGCCCGCGGCGGGCGCCCCTCGCCCTCGTCGCTCAAGGCCGACGTGGTCACGCCTGCGCTCGCGCGGGCGCTCGGCGCCGGAGGCAACCGCTCGGTGACGGTCGCGCCCGAGGCGGGCTCCGAGCGCATGCGGCGGGTCGTCAACAAGAACCTCACCGAGGCCGAGATCCTGCGGGCAGCCGAGTGGCTGGTCGGCGGTGGCGTCGAGGCGCTCAAGCTCTACCTGATGGTGGGCCTGCCCACCGAGACCGCAGCCGACGTGGACGCGATCGTCGACCTGGTCGAGAAGGTGCGGGAGCGGCTCGTGCGCGGCGGCCGGGCTCGCGTCGGACGCCTGCTGGTCTCGATCAACCCCTTCGTGCCCAAGCCGTGGACGCCGTTCCAGTGGGAGGCGATGGATGACCTGGGCTCGCTCCGCCGCAAGCTCGCGCGGCTCCGCCGCGCGCTCGGGGCGATCCCTGCCGTGCAGGTCGAGACCGAGAGCCCGCGCGAGGCGTACCTCCAGACGCTGCTCTCGCGCGGCGACCGGCGCGTCGCCCCCATCCTCGAGCGCTTGCATCACGACCCCGAGGCGTGGTGGCCGACGCTCAAGTCCCTGCGCGGCGGTCGGGGTGGCACGGTCGACCCCGACCGCTTCGTCACCCGGCCGTGGCCTGCCGACGCGGTGCTGCCGTGGGACTTCCTCGACCACGGCGTGGACAAGCGCTACCTCCTCGCCGAGCGCCGCAAGGCGCTCGCCGAGCGCGAGACCCCCCCGTGCGACACGGCGACGTGCCGCGCCTGCGCGGCGTGCTGACGGCGACGCCCCCGTGATCGTCGGCATCGGCATCGACCTCTGCGAGGTGGCGCGCATGCGGCGGGCGCTTAAGGGGCCGGCCGGCGCACGCTTCGGCGCGCGCGTGTTCACGGCCGCCGAACGCGCGTACTGCGAGGGGCGCCGCGCGACCCGCTTCGAGAGCTATGCCGCGCGCTTCGCCGCCAAGGAGGCGGCGATGAAGGCGCTCGGCACCGGCTGGGCGCGTGGCGTGCGCTGGCGCGACGTCGAGGTGGTCGGCGCGCGCGGGGCGGCGCCCCGGCTCGCTCTCCACGGCCGCGCCGCCAAGCTTGCCCGTGGACGCGGTTGCACGCGCTGGCACGTGAGCCTGAGCCACACGGCCGCGACCGCCGTGGCCTGGGTGATCGCCGAGGCCGAGGGCTTGCCGGATCAGCGCAGCCGGCTCGGCGCGGGCGGCGCCCCGTCGCGCCGCGGCAGGAGCACGAGCAGCGCCACCGCCCACACGCCCGCCACGAGCCCGAGAAGGGTCCAGACGTTGCGCGGGTAGCCGTTGTTGTACGCGAACAGCCGGCACATCACGGCGTGGCAGCAGTGGAGCACGACGGCCGTGCCGAGCAGCGTCGGCAGGTCGAGGCCGGGCGCGACGAGCGCGAGGCCGGTCCAGAAGCCGACCGCGGTGGCGAGCGTCATCGGTTTGACCCTGGCTCCGAGCCCTCACTATACTCCATGCCGACCGGCTGCACGGGAAAGGACGGGGCGATCATCAACCGATTGTTCGACTCGGAGCGGCTGGCGCGCCTCGCCGAGGATCTGCTCGCCAACCCGCGGTTCGCCCAGGCGGTCACGCTGGCCGTGCAGAAGGGGATCGAGACCAAGGGACGCATCGACCGCAACCTGCAGACGTTGCTCGGGCTGCTGAACCTGCCGTCGCGTGCGGACGTGAAGCGGCTGTCGAGCAAGCTCGACGTGATCCAGGGCAGCCTCGTCAACCTCAACCTCAAGCTCGATCGGCTGCTCGAGCGCCGGCCGCCGCGCCGCCGCCGCACGCGCCGGCCGCGCCCGCCGGAGCCGCCGCCCCCGGGCGAGCTCGACTGATCAGGCGCTCCCCCTCGTCGCCCGGGCGGGCGGGTCGACGTCGGGGACGAGGTGACGTGCGAGGTCGGCGAGCTCGGCGAGGCTGGCCGGCGCGGTGGCGAGGAGCGGCACCTCGGCGAGAAGCGGCGCCCCGGCGCCGGCGAGCAGCGGGGCGACCACGCTCGCCTGCCGGGCGGCGAGCGCTTGGAGGTCGGCGAAGGCGCGGGCGAGCCGCGCCGCGAGCGCCGGCGGCGTGCCCGGCGGTGGGCCCGGCGGCTGCGCGCCGAAGACGGCGCGGGGCAGCGCCCGGTTCACGATCACGCCGCCGATCGGGAGCCCGATCCCGCCCAGCGCGCGCGCCAGCGCCTCGGTCTCGGCCGTGAGGCGCGGCTCGGGCGTGGTCACGAGCACGATCATCGTGCCGCGGCTGCGCAGCAGCGCCGCCACCGCCTGCACGCGGGCGCGGAAGGCCTCGGTCAGCGCCTCGATCGCCTGGACGAACTCGCCGATCTCGCGCACCAGGCCGAGGCCGGTGAAGCGCTCGAGCCCGCGCAGCACGCCGAGGAGCAGGAGGTGGGCGAGGCGCGAGCCGGCGGCGGGCAGGATGCTGGTCGGGTCCTTGAGGATCGCGAAGGCGCGCGAGTCGAGGAGGGCGAGCAGGCGGCGCGGGGCGTCGAGGAAGTCGACCGCATGCCGGGAGGGCGGCGTGTCGACCACCACCAGCTCGTAGCGCTCCTCCTCCGCGAGCCGGTACACGGTCTCCACGGCCATGTACTCCGCCGTGCCCGCGAGCGTGCCCGAGAGGTTCTGGTAGAGGCGGTTGTCGAGCACGCGCCGCGCCTGCTCGGGCGTCGCGGCGAGGCCGGAGACCAGCTCGTCGAACGTGCGCTTGACGTCGAGCAGCATCGCGTCGAGCGCCGCCCCCGGCACGTCGAGCGCCACCCGGCGCGGCCGGCCGTCGAGGGCGTCGAGCCCGAGCGCGTCCTTCAAACGTTGCGCCGGATCCACCGTCAGGACCGCGGTGCTCCGCCCCCGCCGCGCGGCAGCGACGGCGAGCGCCGCCGCCGTCGTGGTCTTGCCCACGCCGCCGCTGCCGACGCAGAGGAGGATGCGGGCCTCCTGCAGCGCGCGATCGAGGGTCATGCCGCGAGCCCGGCGGCCTCCGCGAGCTCCGCGCTCAGGCGGGCGAGGCCGGCGTCGGCCTCGGGGCCTCCGTAGAGGAAGGGCAGGCGCACCGGAGCCCCGATCGCGCGGCGGAGCGCGGCCACCTGCGCCGCCGCCTCCCGGCGGCGCAGCAGCTCGAAGCGCGCCGCCGCAAGGTAGGGATGCGTCGGCGCGCTCGCCTCGAGCCGGGCGAGCGCGGCGCTGTCCGCGGCGCCGAAGCGACGGGCGGGCAGCGCGTTGACGATCGGCGGCGCGAGCGGCAGCCGCAGGCGCTCGGCGAGCTCGCGGTGGAGGTCGATCGTCTCGCGGACCGCCAGCTCCTCGGGCGTCGTCACCAGGCAGACGAGCGTGACCGTGGGATCGGCGAGCCGCCGGCCGATGGTTCGCAGGCTCTCGCCCACCGGCCCGAAGCGCGCGAGCGCACCGAGCGCCGTCGGCGCGGCGAGCAGCGGCAACGAGTGTCCCGACGCGGGCGCGTCGACGAGGACGAGGTCGTACACGAACCGGCCGCCGCGGCGCGCATCGAGCCAGGCCGAGAGCCGATGGAGGACGAGGAACTCGGACAGCCCCGGCGCCGCGGCCGCCAGGACCTGGAAGCTCGTGCTCTCGAGCAGCCGACGGGCGAGCATGCGCAGCCGCAGCACGCTCAGCACGAAGCCGGCGAGCGCAGTCTCGGGCTCCACCGCGGCCGCCGCCAGCCGCGGCCCGAGCACCCGCGGCTCGGGACCGAGCGGCTCGCCGAGCAGCGCGCCGAGCCGTCCGCGCCCCACCTCGACGGCGAGCACGCGTCGGCCGGCGGCGGCGGCGGCGCGCGCGAGCGCGGCCGTGACGGCGCTCTTGCCGACACCGCCCTTGCCCGTGACGACCACCAGACGCTGCGCGGCGAGCGGGAGACGGGCGGGCACGACGGCGCTTCATAGCCACCGCGTGTGTGCGGTGTCAATTTACCGCACGCGCCCGCGCGCGTTGACAACACCCCAGCCCTTCCGTAGCTAGGGGCGCATGGCGGATGCGGAGCGGCCCGGGGGCGGCGACGCACGCCCCCGCCTCCGGGCATTCCGCGGGGGCGCGACGCGGCGCCCGGGAACGCAGCCCGGCGACTTCGCCCACCGCCTCGCGACGCTCGAGCGCCAAGTCGAAGCGGCGCTCGGCACGGGCCCTCCCGCCGATTCGGGCGTCGACGCGACGATCGATCGCGTGCTCGACCGCTACGCCCAGGCGCGGCGTTGGCTCGCCGACCGGACCGCGGCGGGCAGTGGTCTCGTCGGGCTCGGGCTGGAGGCCGTCTACCGGTGGTGGTGGCGGGTCGAGACGCACGGCCTCGAGCGGGTGCCGGCCAGCGGTCGGGTGCTCGTGGTCGCCAACCGCGCCGGGACGCTGCTCCCCTACGACGCGCTCATGCTGCCGATCGCGCTCGCCGTCGATCACCCGGCCCGCCGTCGCGCGCACGCGCTCGTCGACGAGGAGCTGCTGCGGCTGCCGGTGGTCGGCGGCGTGCTCGGCCGGCTCGACCTGCGCCCAGCCGTGTCCGGGACGCTGCGCCGGCTGCTCGAGCACGACGAGGCCGTCATCGCCTTTCCGGCGCCGGCGATGCCCTTCCCGCAGCGCTATCGCATCGCGCGCTTCGCGCGCCTCGGCCTCCTGCGCGCGGCGCTGGCGACCGGCACGCCGATCGTCCCGGTCGCCGTGATCGGCGCCGAGGAGGCGCAGCCCGTGCTCGCGCGCGTGGGGGGGCTCCTCGCCCGCCCGCTCGGGCTGCCGGCGCTGCCGGTCACACCGACGTTTCCCTGGCTCGGGCTGGGCGGCCTCGTGCCGCTGCCCACGAAGTGGACCATCCACGTGGGCGACCCGCTCGAGGTCGCGCGGCACTATCCGGCGGAGGCGGCGCATGACGCCGCCGCCGTGCGCCGCCTGCGCGATCAGGTGCGCGAGCGGCTGCAGGGCGTCGTCAGCGAGGGGCTGCGCCGCCGGCGAGCGCTCTTCTTCTGATGCCGTACGTCGTCGGGCTCGATCAGGGCACGACCGGCACGACCGCGCTCGTCTTCGACCGCCGCGGGCGGCTCGCGGGCCGCGCGTACCGGGAGTTCACGCAGCACTACCCGCGGCCGGGGTGGGTGGAGCACGATCCCGAGGAGATCTGGCGCGTCACGCTCGGCGTGCTGCGCGCGGCGGTGCGCCGCGCGGGCGCGCGCGGGCGCGACGTGGCCGCGATGGGGATCACCAACCAGCGCGAGACGACGCTCGTCTGGGACCGGCGCACGGGGCGTCCCCTGCACCGAGCCATCGTCTGGCAGGACCGCCGCACGGCCGACCGCTGCGCCGCGCTGCGCGCGCGCGGGCTCGAGGCGCCCGTGCGTGCGAAGACCGGCCTCGTCCTCGACCCGTACTTCTCCGCCACCAAGCTCGCCTGGCTCCTCGAGCACGTACGTGGGGCGTCGGCGCGGGCGCACCGCGGCGAGCTCTGCTTCGGAACGATCGACTCCTGGCTGCTCTGGCGCCTCACCGGCGCCGCCGTGCACGCCACCGACCCGACCAACGCCTCGCGCACGCTGCTCTACGACATCCACGCGCGCGCCTGGGATCCGGAGCTGTGTGACCTCTTCGGCGTTCCGGCTGCGCTGCTTCCCACGGTCCACCCATCGAGCGGCGTGTTCGGCGAGACCACCGCTGACGTGCTCGGGGCGCGCGTGCCCATCGCCGGCGTGGCGGGCGACCAGCAGGCGGCGCTCTTCGGCCAGGGCTGCGTCGAGGCAGGTTTGGCGAAGAACACCTACGGCACCGGCTGCTTCCTCCTGCTGCACACCGGCGAACGGCCGATCGTCTCGAACGGGGGGCTGCTCACGACGGTCGCCTGCGACGCGCGCGGCGGGCCGGCGTATGCCCTCGAGGGGTCGGTCTTCGTCGCCGGGGCGGCGCTCCAGTGGCTGCGCGACGGGCTCAGATTGATCCGGCGGGCGGCCGACTCCGAGCGGCTCGCGCGCACCGTCGACTCGACCCTCGGGGTCTACCTGGTGCCGGCGTTCGTGGGGCTCGGCGCGCCGTACTGGGACGCCGACGCGCGCGGCGCGCTCTTGGGGCTCACCCGCGGCGTCACCTACGCCCACGTCGTGCGCGCGGCGCTCGAGGCGCTCGCCTTTCAGACTCGCGACGTGGTCGACGCCATGGCCGCCGACGCCGGCACCGCGCTGCGCGCGCTGCGGGTCGACGGCGGCGCCGCGGCGAACGGCTTCCTCATGCAGTTCCAGGCCGACCTGCTCGGCGTGCCGGTCGAGCGGCCGAAGCTGGTGGAGACGACGGCGATGGGCGCGGCCTTTCTGGCGGGCCTCGCCACCGGCTTCTGGCGCTCGCCGGCGGAGCTCGGGCGCGCGCGGCAGCTCGACCGGCGCTTCCGGCCGCGCATGACCGCCTCGCAGCGCGAGGCGCTCTATCGCGGCTGGCAGGAGGCGGTGGAGCGGGTGCGCAGCCGGCCGGCCCCGGCGTGAACGGCGAGGTCGACGGGACGTTCTCCGGGGTCGGCGGGGTGCCGATCCGCTGGCGGCGCGCCGGGCCCGCCGCGGCGCGCGGGGTCGTCCTGATCGCGCACGGCTACGCCGAGCACCTCGGCCGCTACGTGCACCTGATCGAGCACCTCGCGGCGCGCGGCGTGGCCACCGCGGCGCTCGACCACCGCGGCCACGGGCGCTCGGGCGGCCCCCGCGGCCACTGCCGCGACTTCCACGAGCTGGTCGCCGATCTCCGCACGCTGGCGGGGATGGCCGAGACGTGGTGGCCGGGCGCACCCCGCGTCCTCTTCGGCCACAGCATGGGAGGCCTGATCGCCTTCCTCTACCTGCTGCGCCACCCGGAGACGGTGCGCGCCGGCGCGCTCTCGGCGCCCGCCTTCCGCATCCCCGAGAGCGCCCCGCGCTCGCTGCGGGCCGTCGCGCTGCTCCTCGGCCGCGTGCTGCCGCGGGTGCGGTTCCGCACCGCGCTCGATCCGAGCGCCCTCGCCCGCGATCCCGCCGTCGGCCGCGCCTACGCCGCCGACCCGCTCGTCCATCGGGTCGCCACCGCGGGGTTCTTCCGTGCGCTGTGCGCCGCCCAGGCGATCGCTTTCGCCGAGGCCGACCGCCTGCGGGTGCCGCTGCTCGTCCTCCAGGGGGACCAGGACCGCATCGTCGACCCGAGCGGGGCGTCCGCGGTGGCCGCGCGGCTCCGCGCCGCGCACGAGCTCGTCTGGCTCCCCGGCTTCTACCACGAGCTGCTGAACGAGCCTGGCGGGGAACGGGCTCGCGTCCTCGCGCTGCTCGATCGCTGGTTCGACCGCTGGCTGGCCCGGTAGCGCCGGCTTCGGCCGATACCGACACGGCGCCCTCTCGGGGGTCGGGCAGGCGTTCCGCGACTTCGTCGACGCCGACGACGCGCTCGTTTACTGCGCGGCATCCGCGAGCGGCGCGTTCGTCGCGCGCTAGGCGCCGCGGCGGCTGCGTTGCGTGCCTCGGATCGCGGTGTTATACGGGATCCTCCGCATGAAGGAAGGCATTCACCCGCGCTACGAGAGGGCGTCGATCATCTGTGCCTGCGGCAACGTCATCGAGACCCGCTCCACCGTGCCGACCATCCACGTCGAGATCTGCGCGGCCTGCCATCCCTTCTTCACCGGCAAGCAGAAGCTCGTCGATACCGCGGGCCGGGTCGAGCGCTTCCAACGCAAGTATCGCGGCAAGGGCGCCACGGCGTCCCGCCCCTAGCGTGCGCGCGCGCCGTCCGGAAGAGGACGGATAGCGCATGCTCGATCGCCTGAAGGAGGTCGAGCGGCGCTACGAGGAGCTCGAAAGGCTCGTCGGCGACCCGGCGGTGATCGCCAACCGCCGCGAGTTCGCCAAGCTCAGCCGGGAACGTGCGCAGCTCGAGGAGATCGTCACTTGCTTCCGCGAGCGCGAGCGGGTGGCGCGCGACCTCGCCGAGCACCGCGAGCTCGCGGGGGGCACGGACGAGGAGCTGCGTGAGCTCGCGCGCGCCGAGCTGCCCGCGCTCGAGGCGCGGGTCGCGGCCCTCGACGCCGAGCTTCGCCGGCTGCTCCTCCCGCGTGACCCCAACGACGAGCGCAACACGGTGCTCGAGATCCGCGCGGGCACCGGCGGCGAGGAAGCGGCGCTGTTCGCGGCCGAGCTGTACCGGATGTACACGCGCTACGCCGAGCGACGCGGCTGGCGCGTCGAGGTGCTCTCCTCGAGCCCGACGGGCCTCGGCGGCTTCAAGGAGATTATCGCGCTCGTCCAGGGCAAGGGCGCGTTCAGCCGCCTCAAATTCGAGGGCGGCGTGCATCGCGTGCAGCGCGTGCCCGCCACCGAGGCTCAGGGGCGCATCCACACCTCGGCGGTCACGGTCGCGGTGCTCCCCGAGGCCGAGGACGTCGACGTCGCGCTCGACGACAAGGACCTGCGCATCGACGTCTATCGCTCGTCGGGGCCGGGCGGCCAGAGCGTCAACACCACCGACTCCGCCGTGCGCGTGACCCACGTGCCCACCGGGCTGGTCGTCACCTGCCAGGACGAGAAGTCCCAGCACAAGAACAAGGCGAAGGCGCTCAAGATCCTGCGCGCGCGCCTGCTCGAGCGAGCGCGGGAAGAGCAGCAGGAGGCGATCTCCGCCAACCGCCGAGCGATGGTGGGCTCGGGCGACCGGTCGGAGAAGATCCGCACCTACAACTTCCCCCAGAGCCGCGTCACCGATCACCGGGTCAACGTGACCCTGCACGTGCTCGACCGCGTGCTCGACGGCGACCTCGAGCCGATCATCGACGCGCTGGTCACCCGCGCGCAGGCCGAGGCCCTGCGCGCGGCGGGCTGACGCATGGGAACGGCGCTGCGCCCGCTCACGGTCGGCGCGACGCTGCGCGCGGCCGTCGCTCGCCTCGCTGCGGCCGGCGTCCCCGAGCCGCGCGCCGACGCCGAGGTGCTGCTCGCGCACGTGCTCGGGGGCGACCGCGCGGGGCTCGTCGTGCGCGCGCGCGAGGCGCTGGCGCCGGCGGCCGCCGGCGCGTTCGCCGCGCTGGTGGCGCGGCGGGCGCGGCGTGTGCCGGTGGCGTACCTCACCGGCACGCGCGAGTTCTGGTCGCTGCCGATCGCCGTCGATCCGCGCGTGCTCATCCCGCGGCCGGAAACCGAGCTGCTGGTCGAGACGGTCTGCCGGCTCGCGCCCCGCACGGCCCGCGTCCTCGACGCCGGGACCGGGAGCGGCGCGGTGGCCGCCGCGGTCGCGCGCGAGCTGCCGCGGGCGCGGGTCTGGGCGAGCGACCGGGACTGCTCCGCGCTCGCCGTCGCGCGCGAGAACCTGGCGCGGCATGCGCCCCGGGCCGGTCTCGTGTGCGCGGACTGGCTCGCGCCGTTTCGCGCCGGCGCCTTCGACGTCGTGGTCGCGAATCCCCCGTACGTGAGCGCGGGCGAGCTGCCGCTGCTCGAGCCCGAGGTCCGCGAGCACGAGCCGCGGGGGGCGCTCGACGGCGGGGCCGACGGGCTCGAGGCGGTGCGCGTGCTGCTCGCCGAGGCTGCCGAGGCGCTCGTCGCCGGCGGCTGGCTCGTCCTCGAGATGGGCGCGGGGCAGGCCCGGGGGGTGCTCGAGGACGTGGCCCGCGTGGGCCGGTACGACAGGACCGTCGTGCGCGCGGATGCGGCGGGCATCGAGCGCGTGCTGGCGGCGCAGCGGGCGTGTGACGCGGGGAGGGCGCGGACGTGGACGCGATCGTGATCCGGGGCGGGGCGGTCCTCGAAGGCGAGGTCGTGGTGAGCGGGTCGAAGAACGCGGCGCTGCCGCTCCTGTTCTCGACGCTCCTCACCCCCGAGCGGTGCGTGCTGCGCAACGTGCCGCAGCTCGTCGACGTGCGCACGACCGTCGCCGTGCTGCGCCACCTGGGCGCGCGGGTGACGAGCAGTCCCGACGGCCACGAGATCGTGGTCGAGGCGCGCGACGTGCGCTGCACGGAGGCGCCGTACGAGCTGGTGAAGACCATGCGCGCGTCGTTCCTGTGCCTCGGGCCGCTGCTCGCGCGCTTCGGCCGCGCGCGCGTGTCGACGCCGGGGGGCTGTGCGATCGGCGCCCGCCCGGTGGACCTCCACCTGGCCGGGCTCGCCCGCCTCGGGGCGCGCGTGCGCATCGTCGAGGGGTACGTCGAGGCCGAGGCCGAGCGGCTGCGCGGCGCGAAGATCGTGCTCGACTTCCCGTCGGTCGGCGCCACCCAGCAGCTCATGATGGCGGCGGCGCTCGCCGAGGGCACCACCGTGATCGAGAACGCGGCGCGCGAGCCGGAGAACGTCTGCCTCGCGCGCGCGCTCGCCCGCATGGGGGCGGGGGTCGAGGGAGCCGGCACGGCGGTGGTGACCATCGAGGGACGCCCGGCGCTCGGCGGCGCCGTGCACACGGTGATCCCCGATCGGATCGAGGCCGGCACGTTCATGGTGGCCGCGGCCATCACCGGCGGCTCGGTGCGCGTGACCGGCGCCCGCGCCGACCACCTCGACGCGTTCGTCGCCAAGCTGCGCGAGGCCCGCGTGCGCGTGCACGAGGGCGAGAGCGGGCTCGCCGTCGAGCGCAACGGGCGGCTCGGTGCGGTCGACGTGACCACCATGCCGCACCCCGGCTTCCCCACCGACCTCCAGGCGCAGTTCATGGCGCTCATGACGCGGGCCGAGGGCACGAGCAGCTTCACCGAGACGATCTTCGAGAACCGCTTCATGCACGTCCAGGAGCTGGCGCGCATGGGGGCTCAGGTGCGCGTGCAGGGCAACCGCGCGCTCGTGCGCGGGCCCTCCCCGCTCTCGGGCGCGCCGGTGATGGCGACCGACCTGCGGGCGAGCGTCTGCCTCGTGCTCGCCGGCCTCGCCGCCGAGGGCACGACGCGCGTGTCGCGGGTCTACCACCTCGACCGCGGCTACGACCGCATCGAGGAGAAGCTGCGCGCGCTCGGTGCCCGCGTCGCGCGCGAGGCCGCGTGAGATCGGCGGCCGAGATCGTCTGCGTCGCGGGGACGCGGCGCGCGCGCGGGCGCCTAGCGCGGCTCGCGGCGCGGGGCGGCGCGCCCGGGGACGCCGTCGAACGCCGGGTACGCCGGATCGTCGCCGCGGTCCGCCGCGACGGCGACCGCGCTCTGCTGGCGTTCACCCGCCGCCTCGACGGCGTGCGGCTCACGCCACGGCGGCTGCGCGTGCCCGACGGCGCCCTGGCGGCCGCCTACCGCGGGCTGCCCGCAGGCGTGCGCCGCGATCTCGCGCTCGCGGCCCGGCGCATCCGCGCGTTCCACCGTCGCCAACGCGAGCGCTCGTGGCTCTTCCGCGACGCGGCGGGGGCGCGGCTCGGCCAGCGCATCGCGCCGCTCGAGCGGGTCGGCGTCTACGTCCCGGGGGGCCGCGCGGCCTACCCGTCGACCGTGCTCATGACGGTGATCCCGGCCCGCGTGGCGGGCGTGCGCACGGTGATCGCGGTGTCGCCGGCGGGCGGCGACGGGCCGCCGCCCGTGGTGCTCGCGGCCTGCCACTTGGCCGGCGTCGACGCGCTCTACCGCGTGGGCGGCGCGCAGGCGATCGCCGCGCTCGCCTACGGCACCGCGACCGTGCCCCGCGTCGACAAGGTCGTGGGGCCGGGCAACGTCTGGGTCGCCGCCGCCAAGCGGCTGTGCTTCGGCGCGGTGGGCGTCGACGGGGTCGCGGGGCCGAGCGAGGTGCTGGTCGTCGCCGACGGCGCCGCCGATCCGGAGCTGGTCGCCGCCGACATGCTCGCCCAGGCCGAGCACGATCCGCGCGCCGCCGCGATCTGCGTGACCCCCGACCGCCGGCTCGCCGCCCGCGTCGCCGCGGCCCTCGACCGCCAGCTCGCGACGCTTCCTCGCCGGGCGATCGCGGCGCGGGCGCTGGCGGCCTTCGGGGCGATCGTCGTCGTGCCCTCGCTCGTTGAGGCGGTGGCGCTCGCCGACCGCCTCGCGCCCGAGCACCTCGAGCTGGCGGTGCGCGCGCCCCGGCGCTGGGCGGCGGCGGTGCGGCACGCAGGGGCGATCTTCCTCGGGCAGGGCGTACCCGAGGCCTTCGGCGACTACATCGCCGGCCCGAGCCACGTGCTGCCGACGGGCGGCACCGCGCGTTTCGCCTCCCCGCTCGGGGTGTACGACTTCGTCAAGCGGACGAGCCTGATCGAGGCAGCCCCGCGTGCGCTCGCCCGGCTCGGCCCCGCGGTGGCGCGGCTCGCGCGCCTCGAGGGGCTCGACGCGCACGGCCACGCCGTCGAGCGCCGTCTCGCGCGCATCGAAGGAGGACGCTGATGCCCACTCGCCCCCGCCCCGCCCGCGCTGCGCGCGGCCGCGCCGCGACCGTCGAGCGGCGGACCAAGGAGACCGACATCCGCGTCGAGATCGCCGTCGACGGCACGGGGCGCTCCACGGTCGAGACCGGGATCCCCTTCCTCGACCACATGCTCGAGCTGTTCGCCAAGCACGGCTTCTTCGACCTCGCCGTGCGCGCGCGGGGCGATCTCGCGGTCGACTACCACCACACGGTCGAGGACGTCGGCTTGACGCTCGGCCAGGCGCTGCGCCGGGCGCTCGGCGACAAGGCCGGCATCCGCCGCTTCGGGGAGGCCGCCGTGCCGCTCGACGAGGCGCTCGTCACCACCGTCGTCGACCTCTCCGGCAGGCCGTACCTGGTCTACGACGTGCGCCTCCGGCAGGCGAAGATCGGGCACTTCGACGTCGAGCTGATCCACGACTTCCTGCTCGCGCTCGCCAACGAGGCGGCGATGAACCTCCACGTCCGCATGGCCTCGGGCCGCAACCCCCACCACGTGGTCGAGGCGACCTTCAAGTCGCTCGCCCGCGCGCTCGACCTCGCCACCCAGCGCGACCCCCGCATCCGGGGCGTGCTCTCGACGAAGGGGACGCTCTGAGTGCAGCCGGTGGCGATCGTCGACTACGGCGTGGGCAACCTGCGCAGCGCGCAGAAGGCGGTCGAGCGCGCCGGGCACCCGGCCGAGATCACCAGCGATCCGGCGCGCATCGCCGCCGCGCCCGCCGTCGTGCTGCCGGGGCAGGGCGCCTTCGGCACGTGCATGGAGAACCTCGCCGCCGCCGGGCTGGTCGCGGCGGTGCGCGCGGCCGCCCGTTCGGGACGCCCCTTCCTCGGCATCTGCATCGGCATGCAGCTCCTCTTCGAGGAGAGCGAGGAGTCGCCCGGCGTGCGCGGCCTCGGCGTGTTCCGCGGGCGTGTCGTCCGGTTCCCGCACGACCCCGAGCGCAAGGTCCCGCACATGGGCTGGAACACGCTACGCATCGTGCGGCCCGTCCCCGTGCTCGCCGGCGTTCCCGATGGCGCCTACGTCTACTTCGTGCACTCCTACTACGCGGTGCCCGCCGATCCCGCGCTGGTGGCGACCACCACGATCTACGGCCCGGAGTTCGCGTCGAGCGTCGCCTGCGGAGCGGTGTACGCGGGCGTCTTCCATCCCGAGAAGAGCCAGCAGGTGGGGCTGCGGCTGCTCGAGAACTTCGTGCGGACGATCCCGCGCCCATGACCGTCTACCCGGCCATCGACCTCCGCGGCGGGCGCTGCGTGCGGCTCCTCGAGGGCGACTTCGCGCGCGAGACCGTGTACGGCGACGACCCGGTGGCGGTCGCGCGGCGGTGGGAGGCCGAGGGCGCGCGCTGGCTCCACGTCGTCGACCTGGACGGCGCGCGTGCCGGGCGCCCGATGCAGCCGGCGATCGTCGCGGCGATCTGTCGGGCGGTGCGCATCCCGGTGCAGGTGGGCGGCGGGCTGCGCACCGCGGAGGCGGCGGACGCGGCGCTCGCGGCCGGGGCGGCGCGCGTCGTGCTCGGCACGGCCGCGGCGCGCGATCCCGACCTCTGCCGCACGATCGCCCGCGCGCATCCGGGCGCGGTCGCCCTCGGCCTCGACGCGCGGGCGGGCGTGCTGCGCGTGGCGGGCTGGACCGAGGGCGAGGGGGTCGCCGTGGCGGCGCTCGCGGCCCGGGCGCGCGACTTGGGCGTGGCGGCGGTGATCTACACCGACGTCGCCCGCGACGGCACCGGCCGCGGGCCCGACCTCGAGGGCAGCCGGGCGGTCGCGGCCGCGGCGGGGCTGCCGGTGATCGTCTCGGGCGGCGTCGGCTCGGTCGCCGACATCGCCGCGGTCGCCGGGCTCGCCGCCGCCGGGGTCGCGGGCGTGATCGTCGGCCGCGCGCTCTACACGGGTGCGGTGCGCCTCGCCGAGGCGCAGGCCGCGGCCGAGGCCTGATGCTCGCCCGCCGCATCATTCCCTGTCTCGACGTGAAGGACGGCCGAGTGGTGAAGGGCGTGCGCTTCGTCGATCTCGCCGACGCGGGCGACCCGGTCGAGGTGGCGGCGCGCTACGACGCCGAGGGGGCCGACGAGCTGTGCTTCCTCGACATCACCGCCTCGCACGAGGCGCGGCCCATCCTGCTCGACGTGGTGGCGCGCACGGCCGAGCGCTGCTTCATGCCGGTCACCGTGGGTGGCGGGGTGCGCCGGGTCGACGACGTGCGCGCGCTCTTGCGCGCGGGCGCGGACAAGGTGTCGATCAACACGGCGGCGGTCGCCGACCCGGACCTGGTCGGCGCCGCGGCGCGGCGGTTCGGCGCGCAGTGCATCGTGGTGGCGATCGACGCCCGCCGGCGCGCCGCGGACGACCCCGCGCGCGGCTGGGAGGTCTTCACCCACGGCGGGCGGCGCCCGACGGGCCTCGACGCACTCGAGTGGGCGGAGCGGATGGCGGCGGCGGGGGCGGGCGAGCTGCTCGTCACCAGCATGGACCGTGACGGGACGCGCAGCGGCTACGACTTGGAGCTCACGCGCGCGGTCGCCGATCGCGTCGACGTCCCGGTGATCGCCTCGGGCGGGGTCGGCACGCTCGAGCACCTCCGCGAGGGCCTCACGCGCGGCGGAGCGAGCGCGGTGCTCGCCGCGTCGATCTTCCACTACGGCGTGCACACGGTGCGCGAGGCGAAGGCGTACCTCGCCGCCCGCGGCGTCGTCGTGCGTCAGGCGAGCTGAGGTGCCGGCGCTCCCGCGCACCTGGCTCGGCGACACCGCCGCCCTCTACGCGCGCGTCTTCCGCCGCGGCGGGGTGCTGCTCGCGCGCAACTGGCTGGTCGCGGTCGCGATCGCGGCCTCGCTCGCGCTGCTGGCGCTCGCGCAGCTCTTCGCGGCCCGGCTCGGCTTCCTCGGCGGGCTCGCCTGGACGCTGCTCGTGATGGCGTGCGCCAGCTCGTGGCTCTCGCTGGTGGGGCAGGTGATCCGCGTCGGCCGGGTCGCGCCCGCCGACGTGGTCGGCGGCTTTCTCACCTACCTGAACGACCTGCTCGCGGTGGGCTTCCTTCTGTGGGGGCTGCGGCTCGTCGGCGAGCTGGTGCTCGCGCCGTTCCCGCTGCTGCTCATCGTCTTCGGGCTCGCGACCACGGTATTCTTCAACGCCGTGCCCGAGCTGATCTACCTCGGCCGCTTCGGCGCGGCGGACCTGCTCGTCGCGAGCTACCGCTTCATCGGCGAGAACTGGATCGAGTGGTTTCCCGCGAACGTCGCGCTGGGCGCGGTCATGGCCGCCGCGCTCGCCGTGGGCCTGTCGCTCGGCGTGCTCGCGACGCTGCCGCTCGGGGCGGCGCTCGCCTACGCGCTCGTGGTCCGCGGGCTCCTGTTCGTCGAGCTCACGACCAGCGGGCGGCGCGCGCGGGCCTTCCGCCGCCAGGCGGCGGGCTGAGCGCTCCGACGGTCGTCGACGGCGGGGTCAGCCCGCCTGCGACTCGAGGAAGCGCTCCGCGTCGATCGCCGCCATGCACCCCGAGCCCGCGGCGGTCACGGCCTGGCGGTAGCTCGGGTCCTGGACGTCGCCGCAGGCGAACACGCCGGGCACGCTGGTCGCCGTGGTCCGCGGCGCGGTCACCACGTAGCCTCGCTCGTCGAGGGCGAGCTGGCCGCGAAAGAGCGCCGTGTTGGGCTCGTGCCCGATGGCGACGAACAGGCCCTCGGTGGCGAGCGTGCGGCGCGCGTGGGTGTGCGTGTCCTCCAGCACGACGGCGGTGACGCCGCCGTCGGGCTCGCCGAGGACGTCGGCCACCGTGACGTTCCACACGAAGTCGATCTTGGGATTGCGCCGCGCGCGCTCCTGCATGATCTTCGACGCGCGCAGCCGATCGCGCCGGTGCAGCACGTGCACGCGGCGGGCGTACTTCGTGAGGAAAGCCGCCTCCTCCATGGCCGTGTCACCGCCGCCCACGACACAGACGTCCTTGTCCTTGAAGAAGAAGCCGTCGCAGGTGGCGCACGCGGAGACGCCGTAGCCCATGAGGCGCTTCTCGCCGGGGAGGCCGAGGAGCTTGGCGCTCGCCCCCGTGGCGACGATGAGCGTCTCGGCGCGGTGCTCGTCCTCGCCGACGCGGACGCAAAACGGGCGTCCCGAGAGGTCGACGGCGGTCACGTCGCCGAAGGCGAACCGGGTGCCGAAGCGCGCCGCCTGCTTCTTGAACACCTCCATCATCTCGGGGCCGAGGACGCCGTCGGGGAAGCCGGGATAGTTCTCGACGTCGGTCGTGATCGTGAGCTGCCCGCCGGGCTGGCTGCCCTCGATCACCAGCGGCGCGAGGTTCGCTCGGGCGGCGTAGAGCGCGGCGGTGAGGCCGGCCGGCCCCGAGCCGAGGATGAGCACCCGATGCGCGTGCGACTCCGGCATGGCGGTGGCGGGACTATAGGGGCTCGGTCGGGTTGGGGCAATCGCGGACGGGAACGTGCGCCATCCGCGACACACCGAGCCGGCCGCGGCACGGACGCGCGGCGCCCGCCGCGCGCGTTTTCGCGCGCCGCTGCGTCGGCGCCGGGGCATGGGCCTTGCAGCCCTCCGGGCGTCCATGAACGCCTCGGGCCGAAGCCGCGCCTCGCAGAGCGCACAGTGTCTCGTCGTGCTCCTGGCTCTCGGCGCCGGCGCGGCGCGCGCCACCTCGTCGGCTCGGGCCCCGATGGTGATCCCTGGGACGGGTCCGCTGCGTCCGGCGCTCGCGCCCGGCGAGGAGAAGCTCGACACGCGCCTGCGCGCGCTGATCGCCCCCGGGGCGGCGCCTGGCTCGGCGCTCGTGCCGCTGCCCCCGCCGGGTCTCCGGGGCTCGAAGGCGCACGTCTACGTCCGCGTCGGCTCCACCGCCGCCGACGGTCTCGCGCGGCTCGGGCGCGCGGGCCTGCGTGTCGACCACGTCGACCCCGAGCGCGGCCTCGTCCGCGGCTGGCTGCGCGCCAAGGACCTCCGGCGTCTCGCCGCTCTCGGCCTCGTGCGGTCGGTGAGCCCCGTGCGTCCGGGCTTCCTGCGCGCCGGCTCGGTCGACAGCGAAGGCGACGCCGCCGCCAACGCGCCCCAGGCGCGCGCCTCGTGCGCCGGCTGCGACGGCACCGGCGTCAAGGTGGGCGTGATCTCCGACGGCATCGACCACATCGCGCGCTCGATCAGCACCGGCGACGTCCCGCCCGGCACCGGGACGCCCGCCGGGGCGGGCTGTGCCGCCGGCAGCGGGGACGAGGGCACCGCGATGCTCGAGATCGTGCACGACCTCGCCCCCGGCGCGACGCTGCTCTTCTCGGAGGGGCTGAGCGACAAGACGCAGTTCGTCGACTCGCTCACGTGCCTCAAGAACGCCGGGGCGCGCGTGATCGTCGACGACATCGGCTTCTTCGACGAGCCGTTCTTCGAGGACGGCATGGTCGCCCAGGCGGTGCGCGCGGTCGTGCAGGCGGGGGTCTCGTACCACTCCGCGGCGGGTAACGAGGCCGACATCCACTACGGCGCGCTCTTCCACGCCGCCCCCGCCTCGATCTACCACAACTTCGCCACCAGCGGGCCGGCGGACACCTTCGACGACATGCAGGTGCCGATCGATCCCGCCGGCTGTCCGGCCAACGGCAACGCGGTCACGTTCCTCGACTGCGTGCTCCAGTGGAGCGATCCGTTCGAGACTCCGAGCGACGACTACGACCTCGAGCTGTGGGACACCTCGACCAGCCCGCCGACGCTGGTGACCGCGAGCACGAACCGCCAGCCGGGAAACCCGGCGATCGAGGAGGTCGCCGCGTGCAACCAGGGACCGGGCGTCGGGCACGCGGCGATCGCGATCAAGAAGGTGAGCGGCGTCGACCGCCAGCTCTCGCTCTTCTGCTTCGGCGCCGAGGGAACGATGCAGTACGTCGTGCCGGCGGGCAGCATCGTCGGGCATCCGGCGATCACCGAGGCCGTGGCGGTGGGCGCGATCGACGTGCACGATGCCGGTCTCGACGCGGTCGAGCCCTACAGCTCGCAGGGCCCGGTCACGATCTACACCCCGACCGTGCAGACGCGGCCGAAGCCCGATCTCGCGGGATTCGACGGCGTCTCCACGTCGGTGTCGGGCTTCTCGCCGTTCTACGGCACCTCGGCCGCGGCGCCGCACTCGGCGGCGGTGGCGGCGCTGCTCCTCTCGAAGAACGACTGCCGCACGCCGGCGCAGATCCAGCAGGCGATGCAGGCGGGTGCGGACGACATCCTCACGCCGGGCTTCGACGCGCTCTCGGGCGCCGGCCGCCTCGACGCGCTCGGCGCGATCACGGCGGTGCAGCCCAAGAACTGCACCGTCGACCGCGACTGCGACGACGGCAACGTGTGCACCGCCGACACCTGCGAGGGGTGCGTGTGCGTGCACCGGGCGATCTCGTGCGACGACGGCAACGCCTGCACCGCCGACACCTGCGATCCGCAGGCGGGCTGCCAGCACGCGGTCGTGCCCGACGGGACGCCGTGCCCCGACGGCAACCTCTGCAACGGCAGCGAGACGTGCCAGGCGGGCACGTGCACCGCCGGCACGCCGCTCGTCTGCGACGACGGCAACCCGTGCACCACCGACACCTGCGACCCGGCCACCGGCTGCGTGTTCACCTACGCCTGCGACGACGGCAACCCGTGCACGGCGGACACGTGCGACCCGCAGGCGGGCTGCCGGCACGTGCCGGTGGCCGACGGCACGCCGTGCCCGGACGGCGACCTCTGCAACGGCACCGAGACCTGCCGCGGCGGCACGTGCACGCCGGGCGTCCCGCTCGCCTGCGACGACGGCAACGCATGCTCGACCGACGCCTGCGACCCGCGGCTCGGCTGCACCCACCCGCCGATGGAGGGCTTCCCCGGCCTCGCCTGCCTGTGCGCCCACGGCTTGGGACCTGCGAGCTGCGGCTCGGCCGCGCCCCCGCGTAGCGTCCGGACGCGGTTCGCCCGCGCGTGCAAGCTGATCGCCCGCGCCTCCGGCCTCGGCAGCCGTCGCCGCCAGCGCAAGCTGGTGACGCAGGCGGTGGCGGCCCTCGGCAAGGCGATGAAGCTCACGGCGAAGGCCTCCCGGCACGGCCTCCTGCCCGCCGACTGCGCGGGCTCGCTCACCGGCGTCCTCGACGACGCCCGCAACCGCGCGATCCGCCTCGACGGCCTGCTCTGAGTGCCGCCCGCGCTTGAGGGCGGTGCCGAGTTCGGGTAGCCCCCGGGGCCATGGCACGGCCGCGGCGGCTCTCCCACCTCGACCGCCGCGGGCGGGCGCGCATGGTCGACGTCTCCGCCAAGGCCGTCACCCGGCGCGAGGCGGTCGCCCAGGGCGAGGTGTCGATGCGGCCCGCGACCCTGGCGATGGTGGCGGCGGGAACGCTGCCCAAGGGTGAGGTGCTCGCCGTGGCGCGGCTCGCCGGAATGATGGCGGCCAAGCGCACGGCCGACCTGGTGCCGCTCTGCCACCCGCTGCCGCTCACCCACGTCGACGTGACGCTCACGCCCGACCCGGCCGGGGCCCGCGTGCTCATCGAGAGCCGGGTGCGGGTCGCCGCGCGCACCGGCGTGGAGATGGAGGCGCTCACGGCCGTCGCGATCGCCGGCCTCGCCCTCTACGACATGTGCAAGGCGGTCGACCGCACGATGGTGCTGGGGGCGATCCGCCTGGTCGCCAAGCGTGGCGGCCGCCGCGGCACGTTCCGGCGCCCAGGCGAGCGTCCGCGGCCGTGACCGCCGTGCGGCGGATCGTGCTCAAGCCCGGCCGCGAGGGACCGGTCCGCGCCGGGCATCCGTGGATCTTCTCAGGGGCGATCGCGCACGGGCTCGACGGGGCCGAGCCGGGCGAGCCGGTGCGCGTGTGCGCCGCGAGCGGCGCGTTCGTCGCCGCCGGCTACGCCAATCCGCGCACCTCGATCGCGGTCCGCGTCCTCTCGCTCGTCGACGAGCCGGTCGACGCCACGCTCGTGCAGCGGCGGCTCGACGAGGCGCTCGCGCTCCGCCAGCAGGCTCTGCCGCCCGGCCTCACCTGCTACCGGATCGTCAACGGGGAGGGTGACCGGCTCCCCGGGGTGGTCGTCGATCGCTACGGCGACTTCCTCGTCTGCCAGCTCCTCACCGCGGGCGCGGCGCGCCTCGCGCCGGCCCTGGTCGAGGCGCTCACCGCGCGGCTCGCGCCCCGCGGCGTCTTCGAGCGCAGCGAGGGGGGCGTGCGGGCGGAGGAGGGCATCCCCGGCGCGCGCGGGGTGCTGGCGGGTGAGCCCCCGCCCGCCGTGATCGAGATCGCCGAGGGCGACTGCCGTTTCCTGGTCGACATCCCGCACGGGCAGAAGACCGGGTTCTTCCTCGATCAGCGGGAGAGCCGCGCGCGCGTGCGCGCGCTCGCCGCGGGCCGTCGCGTGCTCAACGCTTTCGCCTACAGCGGCGCGTTCGCGGTCGTCGCCGGACGCGGGGGCGCAGCGGCGGTGGTCTCGGTCGACACGTCCCGCCCGGCGCTCGCGCTCGCGGAGGCGGCGTGGGCGGCAAACGGGCTCCCGGCGGCCGCGGCGCGCTTCGTCGCGGCCGACGTCTTCGAGCACCTGCGCGCGGACCGGGAGACCTACGACCTGGTCGTGCTCGACCCGCCGCCCTTCGTGCGCCGCCGGCGCGACCTCGTGGCGGGGTTGCGCGGCTACCGCGACGTCAACCTCCAGGCGTGGCGTCGGCTCGCCCCCGGGGGGTGGCTGCTCACCGCGTCGTGCTCGCAGCATCTCGGCCGCGAGGCCTTCCGAGAGGTCGTGGCGGCGGCCGCGGCCGACGCCGGGCGGCCGGCGGCGCTCGTAGCGGAGTGGGGACACCCGCCCGATCACCCCACCGCGCTCGCGCACCCCGAGGGGGAGTACCTGAAGGTCCTGCTGCTCCGCTCCTAGGGATCGCGCGAGGCGGGGTGCGCTGGTAGAGCCGCGGCATGCGGCCGTCGGGCGAGGCCGTGCCGCCACGCCGGGAGCGGCGCCTCGGCACGCGCGATCACGTGCTCGCCGCCGGGCCGCGCGCGCTGAGCGACGCGGAGCTGCTCGGCTTGCTGCTCGACGCCGGGGCGGCCACCGCGGCCGGCCGGGCGCTCGCCGAGCACGTCCTGCAGTTGTCCGGGGGGATCGCCCGGCTCGACCGCGCGGCGTGCACGGCGCTCGAGGGGCTGTCACGGCGGCGTGCCGCGGTGCTGCGCGCCGCGCTCGAGGTCGGCCGGCGCGCGGCGGCGGTGCCCTTCGTCCCCGGCCGGCCGCTGCGCGACGCGGCGCAGGTGTGGGAGCACTTCCGCGGCCGCCTACCCCAGCTCGACCGCGAGGTCTTCTACGTGGTGCTGCTCGACGGGCGCAACCGAGTGCAGGGCGAGGTGCGAGTCTCCGAGGGCTCGCTCACCGCCGCGCTCGTCCACCCGCGCGAGGTCTTCGCGCCGGCGATCCGGGCCGGAGCCGCCGCGCTCGTGCTCGCCCACAACCACCCGAGCGGCGACCCGACGCCCTCGGCGGAGGACGCGGTCCTCACGGAGCGGCTGCGCCAGGCAGGTGAGCTGGTCGGAGTGCGCGTCCTCGACCACGTCGTGATCGGCCGCGAGCGCTGGGTGAGCATGGCGGCCGAGGGGCGCTGGTGAGCCTCGGGAACGAACGGCCGGCGCGCGATCAGAACGGGATGTCGTCCTCTTCGGCCGAAGCCGGAGCCGCCGCCTCGTCGACGCCCGCGCTCGCGCCGCCACGGGGCGCGTCCGCCCCGCGGCTGCCGCCGCCGAGGAACTGGACGCGCTGCGCGATCACCTCGGTGATGTAGCGCTTGTTCCCGTCCTTGTCGTCGTACTGACGCGTGCGGATCGATCCCTCGACGAACACCTGCCGGCCCTTGGCGAGGTACTGCCCGCAGCTCTCCGCCTGCTTGCCCCACACGACCACGTTGTGCCACTCCGTGCGCTCCTGGCGCTGGCCTTCCTGATCGTTCCAGACCTCGCTGGTCGCGAGCGGAAAGCGCGCCACCGCGCGCCCGCTCGGCGTGAAACGGACCTCGGGGTCGCGCCCCAGGTTCCCGATCAGCATCACCCTGTTGAGCGACATCGCGCGTGCCCTCCGTGGCTGGGATGCGGGACCATAGGCGCGCGCTCGCGGCGAAGTCAACGCGCCGGAGCGGATTGTGGGGTGCGCGTGCCTCGCGTTGACTTCGCCGGCTCGCCGCCGCTATGGTGCGCGGCGGGCGCGTGCTGTTCGCCATCCTGAAGCTGCTCTTTCTCGGAGTGAGCACGGCTGTGGCGGCGCTGGCGGTGATCGCCGTGGCCACCGTCGACGCGCGTGCGGCCTATCGGCTCTGCCAAGTCTGGGCGCGGCTCAACCTGGTCGCCTTCGGCATCCGCGTGCGCACCCGGCGGCTCGCGCCGCTCGACCCCGCGGCCGCCTACGTCTTCATGTCGAACCACCGCAGCCACCTCGACGTCCTGGCGGTCGTGGCGGCGATCCCCGAGTTCCAGCTCCGCTGGGTCGCGAAACGGGAGCTGACCCGGGTCCCGTTCTTCGGCTGGGCGCTCAAGCGCGGCGGCCACATCATCATCGATCGCGGTGACCACGTGCAGGCGGTCGAGACGCTGCGCGCGGCGCAGCGGCAGACCGATCAGGGCATCTCGGTGATCATCTTCCCCGAGGGCACGCGCGCGGCGTCGGACGACGCGCTGCTGCCGTTCAAGAAGGGCGGATTCATGCTCGCCATCCAGACCGGGCTGCCGATCGTGCCGATCGCCGTGCGCGGCAGCCGGGCGCTCCTGCCGAAGAAGACCTGGCGGATCCGCTCGGGCACGATCGACGTGGTGGTGGGCGGGCCGATCCCGGTGGCCGGCGCCGCGCGCGAGGAGCTAATGGAGCGCGTGCGGGCCTTCATGCAGGCGCAGCTCGAGCTGCGGGCCGAGGCGCCCGCGGCGCCGGCCGTCGCCGCCCGGGCTTCATGAGCGCGGCGCCCGTCCTCCGCGTCATCCCGCTCGGCGGGCTCGGCGAGATCGGGCTCAACCTGCTGGTGCTCGAATGCGCCGACGCGGCGATCGCCATCGACTGCGGCGTGATGTTCCCCGACGAGCAGATGCTCGGCGTCGACGTCGCGATTCCCGACGTGAGCTATCTGCGCGCGCTCGGCCCGCGCTTCCGGGCGATTTTCCTCACCCACGGCCACGAGGATCACATCGGCGCGCTGCCGCACGTGCTCCCCGAGCTGCCGGTACCGGTCTATGGCACGCCGCTCACGCTCGGCTTCGTCCGCGAGCGGCTGCGCGAGAGCGGGCTCGGCGCGGCGCTGGCCGCCTACGGCGCCGAGCCCTGTCACGTCGGGCCGTTCGTGGTCGAGCCGTTCGCGGTGACGCACTCGATCCCCGACTCGGTGGGGCTCGCGATCCACACGCCGGTGGGCACCGTGGTCCACACCGGGGACTTCAAGCTCGACCAGACGCCGCTCGACGGCCGGCTGCCCGACCTCGGCCGCCTGGCGGGGCTCGGGGCCGAGGGCGTGCTCCTGCTGCTCTCCGACTCGACGAACGCGGAGCACCCCGGGTTCACCCCCTCGGAGCGCGCGGTGGGCGTCCACTTCGAGCGCATCTTCCGTGAGGCCGCCGGCCGCGTGCTGGTGACCACGTTCTCCTCGCACATCCACCGCATGCAGCAGGTGATCGACCTGGCGGCGCGGTTCGGCCGGCGCGTGGCGCTCGTGGGGCGCAGCCTGGTCGCCCACGCCGCCGTCGCCCGCGACTTGGGCCTGCTCCGCGTCGGCGACGGCACGCTCGTCGATCTCGGCGCCGCGCGGGACCTGCCGCCGGAGGAGGTCGCGTACATCACCGCCGGGAGCCAGGCCGAAGCCGCGTCCGCGCTCGTGCGCATCGCGATGGACGCACACAAGCAGGTCGCGATCGGCGCGGGCGACACGGTCGTGCTCTCCTCGCGCATCATCCCCGGGAACGAGCGCGCGATCGCGAGCCTCGTGAACCACCTCTACCGGCGCGGGGCGGTCGTGTACTACGACCGCATCGCGCCCGTGCACGTCTCGGGGCACGCCGCGCAGGAGGAGCTCAAGCTCGTGCTGAACCTCGTGCGGCCGCGGCACTTCGTCCCCGTGCACGGCGAGTACCGCCACTTGGTGCGCCACCTGCGGCTCGCGACGGAGGTCGGCGTCCCGGCGGAGCGCTGCCACCTGCTCGAGGACGGCGACGTGCTCGAGCTCGACGCCACGACCGCCCGGCGCGCCGAGCGGGTGACCGCCGGGCGCGTCTTCGTGGACGGCAAGGGCATCGGCGACGTCGAGGACGTGGTGCTCCGTGACCGCCGCCACCTGTCCGAGGACGGCTTCGTGCTCGCCGTGCTCGCGATCGCCCAGCAGTCGGGCGAGGTCGTCGCCGGCCCGGACCTCGTCTCGCGCGGGGTGGTGGCCGAGGAGGCCAGCGCCGAGGTGCTCGACGGCGCCCGGGACGAGGTGCTGGGCGCGCTCGCCGCCATCAATCCCGAGTCGCGCACCGACCCGGCCGAGGTGAAGGACGAGGTGCGCCGCGCCCTCAAGCGCTACTTCAAGCGGCTCGCCCGCCGCCCGGTCATCCTCCCCTTCGTCCTCGAAATGTAGTAGACGCAAGGCCGGGGAGGATGGGGAGAGGATGGCGCGCCGGCCGACCGCGGTGCCCGGGCACCTGATCCGCGAAGCCGAGGCGCTCACCGGGGCGGCCGTCGCGATCTTCCTGCTCCTGAGCCTCGTCTCCTACGTCCCCGAGGGCCCGCCCGCGAATCTCGGAGGCCCGGTCGGCCACGCGCTCGCCGGCACGACGCTGCGCGCGCTCGGTCTCGCCGCCTACCTCTTCCCGCTCTATCTCGGCTACCTCACGTTCGCGCTGCTGCGGAGCGACGTCGACCCGCTCGGCGGGCTGCGGCTCGTCGGCGCGGCGCTGCTGGTGGCGGCGGCCGCGGCGCTCGGCGGCCTCGTCGCCGACGGGCGGCCGGTGGTGCGTGGTGGGGGCTGGCTCGGCGGCTTCGCCGCGACCGCGCTGCGCGAGCTGCTGGGCGGCCCGGGCGCGTACCTCGCGCTCGCCGTGCTCGCCGCGATCGCGCTCGTGCTCGCCACCGGCGTTTCGCTCGTGGGGCTCGGGGGGCGGGCGGCCGCCCGGGCGGCGGCCTTCTCGCGCGAGGCGGGGGCGGCCGTGCTGCGGCGCGTGCGGCGCACGCCCGAGCCGGCGCTCCGCTCGGCGCGGGCGCACAGGGCGCCAGTGCCGATCGTGCTCGACGATCCCATCGACGCGTCGCCGGAGTCCGAGCGCCCGCCGCCGATCATCCGCGAGCCGGAGCGCCGCGCCGAGCCCCCGCGCGCCCGGGATCGGGGGCGGCGGGGCGCCGGCCAGGAGGAGCTGTTCGTCGAGGACACCTACCGCCTGCCCGCGCTGTCGTTGCTCGATCCGGCCGAGCGCACGGTGCAGCCGCTCGACGAGGCGACGCTGCTCGCCAGCTCGCGCATCCTCGAGACCAAGCTCGCGGACTTCGACGTCGACGGCAAGGTGGTGGCGGTCCGCCCCGGGCCCGTGATCACGACCTTCGAGTTCGAGCCCGCGCCGGGGGTGAAGGTGAGCCGCATCGTCGGCCTCGCCGACGACCTCTCGATGGCGCTGCGGGCGGCTTCGGTCCGCATCCTCGCCCCGATCCCGGGCAAGCCCGTGGTCGGCATCGAGGTCTCGAACCCGCGGCGCGAGAAGGTCTTCATCCGCGAGCTGCTCCAGAGCGACCCCTACCGCCGCGCCGACTCGCCGCTCACGCTCGCGCTCGGGAAGGACACGACCGGGAACGTCGTGGTGGCCGATCTGGGGCGCATGCCGCACCTGCTGATCGCCGGCGCCACCGGAACCGGCAAGTCCGTGTCGATGAACGCGATGATCATGAGCATCCTCTACAAGGCATCGCCGCGCGACGTGCGGATGATCATGATCGATCCCAAGATGCTCGAGCTCTCGGTCTACGAGGACGTGCCCCACCTCCTCGTGCCGGTGGTGACCGATCCCAAGAAGGCGGCCGCGGCGCTCGCCAACATGATCCGGGAGATGGAGGAGCGCTACCAGCTCCTGCACGACAAGGGCGTGCGCAACATCGACAGCTACAACCGGCTGATCGCCGAGGGGCGGCGCGCCGCCGGCGACCCGGAGGAGGACGCGGCCGACGGCGGCGAGGACGGGGACGACGAGGCCGACGCACCGGCGGCCGAGGTGACGCCCGTGGCGCGGGCGCCGCTGCGCCACCGCCACCTGCCGCGGGTCGTGATCATCATCGACGAGCTGGCCGACCTCATGATGACCGGCGGGCGCGAGGTCGAGGAGTCGATCACGCGGCTCGCGCAGAAGGCGCGGGCCGCGGGCATCCACCTGATCCTCGCCACCCAGCGGCCGTCGGTGGACGTGATCACGGGGCTCATCAAGGCGAACTTCCCCGCGCGCATCTCCTTCCAGGTGACCTCGGGCACGAACTCGCGCACGATCCTCGACTGCGTGGGGGCCGAGCGGCTGCTCGGTGAGGGCGACATGCTCTTCCTGCCGCCCGGCACGGCGCGGGTGCAGCGGCTGCACGGCGCCTTCGTCTCCGACCAGGACGTGCACCGCGTCGTCGACTTCGTCAAGCGCCAGGAGCAGCCGCGCTACGAGATGGCGCTGCTCGAGAGCGAGGACGACGAGGAGGGCGAGGAGGAGCTCGACGAGGACCTTTCGGACGAGATGTACGACATGGCCGTGCGGCTGGTCACCGAGCATCGGCAAGCGTCGATCTCCTGGCTGCAACGGCGGCTGCGCGTCGGATACAACCGCGCCGCGCGGATGATCGAGCGCATGGAGCGCGAGGGCGTGGTGTCGGCGGCCTCGGGCGCGAAGGGGCGCGAGGTCATCGCCCGCCGCCTTGACGAGTAGCGGCCGGCCTCGGCTCTACACCCCGGCGTTCTGGCTCGCCTGCGCGATCCACGTCACCGGGGCGCTGAGCCTCAACATGTTCCTGCTCTTCCCGCTCTTCGTGCGGCACGTGGGCGGCGACGACCTCGGCATCGGGCTCGTGGTCGCGCTCGGCACCGCGGCGAGCGTGCTCGCGCGGCCGGCGGTCGGCCATCTCCTCGACCACCTCGGTCGCCGCCCGGTGCTGCTCGCCGCCGGCGGGCTCAACGTGGTCTCGTTCTTGCCGTTCTTGGCGGTCCGGACCTTCGGCTGGGCGCTGCTCGGGGCGGCGGTGGCGCACTGGATCGTGTGGGGCGCGCTGTTCGCCGCGTACTTCACCTACGCCTCCGACCTGGCGCCTGCGGCACGCCGCGCCGAGGGCATCGGCATCTTCGGGGTCTTCGGGCTCTTCAGCATCGGCGCCGGCCCGGCGCTCGGCGAGCGGATCATCGCCGCCGCGGGCTTCCCCGGCTTCTTCGCGGCGGCCGCCGGCTTGGCGCTGGCATCGGCGCTGCTGACGCTCGCCGTGCCACGGGTCGCGGCCGCGCATCCCGCCGCGGCCTCCGGCGGCACGGCGGCGCTCGCGCGCGCCGTGCGCCACGGCGGCCTCGGCCGCGTGCTGCTCGCCACGGCCGCCCTCGGCGCCGCGATCGACGTGGCGCTGTTCTTCGTGGCCCCGTTCACGCGCGACCTGGGCCTCCCGCGTGCCGCGCCGTTCTTCGCGGCGCACGCGACCACGTCGATCGCGTTGCGGCTCGTCGGCCGGCGCGGCCTCGACCGGCTCGGCGCGCATCGGGTCGCGATCCCGATGTTCGCCGTGTGCGCCGCCGGGCTCGGCGCGCTCGGGCTGCTCCCGGCGCGCGGCGTGCTCGTGCTCGCGGGGATCTGCTGCGGCGCGGCCCATGGAACGATCTTCCCCGTGCTGAACGCGCTCGCCCTCGAGCGCACCCCGGCGGCGCTCCAGGGGCGCGCGGTGAGCCTCGTCACGGCGGCCTTCGACCTGGGGGCGGCGCTCTCGACGCCCGCCGGCGGCGCGCTGGCAGAGACCGCGGGCTACCCGACGATGTTCGCCGTCACCGCGCTGCTGTGTCTCGCCGCTGCGGCCGCGCTGGCGGCCGATCCGTGGCCGCGCCGCGGGGCGCACGTCCCGCGGCGGGCGTCCTGAAGCCGAGGCCTATCCCGCCGGCTTGCGCGCCGCCGGGCGGCGCGCTAGCGGTCGCGGATGCGCCTTTCGCTCGCGCTCGCCGTGCTCGCCGGCCTCGCCGCCGCCCCCGCCCCGGCGTCGGACGCGCTGCACGAGGCGCTCGGCCGCCTGCAGGCCCGCTACGAGGCCACGCGGACGTTCCGCGCGGACTTCCGCCAGACGGTCGAGTCGCCGACGCTCGCGGGGGTGATCGAGACGCACGGCCGGGTCGCGTTCGAGAAGCCGAGCCGGATGCGCTGGGACTACGATCCGCCCGACCGCCAGACGATCGTCGGCGACGGCCAGACGCTCTGGATCTACCAGCCCGACCAGAAGCAGGTCATCAAGTCGCCGCTCGGCGAGGCGTTCCAGGCCTCGACGCCGGTGACCTTCCTCGGCGGGCTCGGGAAGCTCGACCAGGAGTTCGACGCGACGCTCGAGCGCGACGAGCACGACCGCTGGGTGCTGCGGCTCGTGCCGCGCAACGACCGCGGGATCGGCACGCTCACGCTCACCGTACGCAAGGCCGACGCCGCGGTCGAGGAGGCGGCGGTGCGCGACCCGCTCGGCACCGTCACCCGCATCCGCTTCTCGGCCGAGCAGCGCAACGTGCCCCTCGCCCCCGCGCTCTTCCAGTTCACGCCGCCGCCGGGGGTTGACGTCGTGCGGCCGCCTGCCTCATAAGGCGCGCCCATGCCGTCGTTCGACGTGGTCTGCAAGGTCGACCTCCAGGAGGTCGACAACGCGGTCAACCAGACGCTGCGCGAGGTCGGCCAGCGCTTCGACTTCAAGAACACGAAGACCGAAGTCCGGCGTGACGCGCACGCGCTGCTGCTCGCCTCCGCGGACGACTTCAAGGTGCGCGCTCTCGGCGAGATCCTCAAGGAGAAGCTCGCCCGCCGGCAGGTGCCCTTGAAGGCGCTCGCCGAGGGGCCGATCGAGCCCGGACCCGGCGGCACCGCCAAGCAGCGGATCGACCTCCAGCAGGGCATCGCCGTCGAGAAGGCACGCGAGATCGTCAAGCTGGTGAAGGACACCAAGCTCAAGGTCCAGGCGGCGATCCAGGGCGACCAGGTGCGCATCAGCGCCAAGAAGCGCGACGACCTCCAGGCCGTCATCCGCCTGCTGCGCGCCCACGACCTCGGCATCGCCATGCAGGTCGTCAACCTCCGGGACTGACGCGCGCCGTGGCCGGCCGCCGCATCCACTTCGTGACGCTCGGCTGTCCGAAGAACCAGGTCGATGCCGAGGTCATGCTCGGCGTCCTCACCCGCGCGGGGCACGAGGTCGTCGGCGACCCCGAGGCCGCCGACGTGCTCGTGGTCAACACGTGCGCCTTCATCGGTCCGGCGAAGGAGGAGTCGATCGACGCGATCCTCGAGCTCGCGCGCCTGAAGGCCGCGCGCGCGGGCCGCCGCCTCGTGGTCACGGGGTGCCTCGCGCAGCGCTACGCCGCCGAGCTCCGCCGCGAGCTGCCGGAGGTCGACGCCTTCGTCGGCACCGGCGAGCTGCTGCGCATCGCGGAAGCGGTGGACGGCTCGGCGTCGGCGGTCTACCGCGGCGCCCCGCACGCGCTGCCCGCGCACGCCGCCGCGCCCCGGCTGCGCACCGGGGCGTGGTGGACGGCGTACCTCAAGATCTCCGAGGGCTGCGATCACACGTGCAGCTTCTGCATCATTCCGGCGATCCGCGGTCGCCACGAGAGCCGGCCGCCGGCGGACCTGCTGGCGGAGGCCGAGGCCCTCTGCGCCGGGGGCGCGGTCGAGATCAACCTCGTGGCGCAGGACTCGACCGCCTACGGCCGCGACCGCCGCGACGGGTCGTCGCTCGCCGCGCTGCTGCGGGCGCTCGCGATCCGGGTGCCGCAGGCCCGCTGGCTGCGGCTGCTCTACGCCTATCCGGCGTCGATCACCGACGAGCTGCTCGAGGTGATGGCGACCGAGCCCGCGGTCTGCCCGTACCTCGACATGCCGCTCCAGCACGCGAGCGACCGCATCCTGCGCGCCATGCGCCGCGAGCGCAGCCGGGCCGCGCTGTGCCGGCTGGTCGCGCGCGTGCGCGCCGCGGTGCCGGGGATCGCGCTACGCACGGCTTTCATCGTCGGCTTCCCGGGCGAGACCGAGGACGACGTGCGCGTGCTCTGCGACTTCGTCGCCGAGACCGGCTTCGACCACGTCGGCGTCTTCCGCTACTCGCACGAGGAAGGCACGGCGGCCGCCGCGCTCCCGGACGACGTGCCCGAAGCCGAGAAGTGGCGGCGCTGGGAGCAAGTCATGGCCGTGCAGGCGGCAGTGTCGGCGCGGCGGCTCGCGGCGCAGGTCGGGCGATCGACCGAGGTGCTGGTCGAGGAGGCGCCCGGCCGCGGGCGGCTCGTGGGGCGCACGCGCGCGCAGGCCCCCGGCGTCGACGGCGTCGTGCGCCTGCGGGGCAATGCGGCTCCCGGCGACGTCGTCCGCGCGCGTATCAGCGGCGCGGGCGCCTACGATCTCGAGGGGATCGTGGCGGAAGCCGTTGACACGTCCGGTGCCACGCCCTAAACTCCCGCGCCCTCGTCCGGGGAAGGTGACACCGATGCGAAAGGCGTTCCTCAAGAAGGCTCGCGAGACCCTCGAGGGGATGCGCGCCCAGCTCCTGCGCAACGTGCGGCAAGAGGTGCAGGAAGGGCGCGAGCAGACCAAGGATGAGGGCATGGACACCTACGACATCGCGAGCGACGCGCGCGACCGGGAGATCAACCTGATCCTCAACGATCGGGAACGGGAGAAGCTGCAGGCGATCGACGAGGCGCTCGGCCGCGTGGACGACGGCAGCTACGGCATCTGCGAGAGCTGCGAGTCGGAGATCGCGGAGGCTCGCCTCCAGGCGCTGCCGTTCACCCGCGTGTGCGTGAGCTGCCAGGCCGAGCGGGAGAAGGAGGCCAAGCTGAGCCGCCGGCAGGAGACCGAGTCGACCTTCCGCCGCCTCGGCGCCGGCGACGGCGACGAGGAGGGCTCCTAGCGCTCCTAGCGCAGGCCGGGGGGCAACGGGCCGCCGGCGAGCGCGACGGCCACGGCCGCGAGAACCGCGACGGCGATCAGCACGCCGAGCGCCGCGCGCGGGCCATCGAAGCGCTGCACGCGCTCGACGCCCCGTACCGTGAGGTATCCCGCCCACACGAGGGCCAGCACGCCGAGGCGCGGGACCCAGGCGAAAACGACGGGCGCCGCCGCATAGGCGACCGCGCGGAAGGTGGGCTCGAAGCCCGCGTGACCGTCGAGAAGGTGCTGGGCGACGAGCACGAGCAGCCCCGCGAGCACCACGGCCGCGGCGAAGCGCCCCACCGCCGCGCACAGGCCGGCGCTCACGCTGAGCGTCACCAGGCCGTGGCCGACGCCCTCGATCGCCGCGCAGGCGGCGAGGAACACCGCGGGGTCGCGCAGGCCGCCGGCCTCCGGCATCTCCGCGAAGAACGCCCGGGGGTCGGTCACGACGCGTTGCCAGCTCGCGGCGAAGCTACGCGCCCCGGCCTCGAGGCCAGACGGCTCCGGGGAGCCCATGCGCCGGCTTTATAGCGGCGGCGTCCCCAGCGGTCCAGGTGGGGCGCCGTGACGGTCGCGCGCCGGCGGGCGGACGCGGTCGCGTGCTGGAGGGCGGCGCTCGCCGCCGTGGAGCCCGCCGGCCTCGTCGCCACGGCCCTCGGGCGCGACGGCGACGCGCTCGTGCTGCGCGCCGCCGACGGCTCGATCCTCGCGCGGCACGCGGGGCCGGTCCTCCTCGTGGGCGCCGGGAAGGCCGCGCTCGCGATGGCGCGCGGGGCGAGCGCGGCGGCGGGCGCGCTGCTCGCCGGCGGCGTCGTCGTCGTGCCGCACGCCGGCGTGGCGACGTGCCCGGGGGGCGTCGAGGTGCTGGGCGGCGGGCATCCGCTCCCCGACGCCGCCGGCGCCGCGGCGACCGCACGGCTGCTCGCCGCGGTCGAGGCGGCGGAAGCGGACGTGCTCGTGCTCGCCGTGCTCGGCGGCGGCGCCTCCGCGCTGCTGGTGGCCCCCGCGCCCGGGGTCACGCTCGAGGACGAGCGCGTGGTCACCGCCGCGCTCCTCGCCGCCGGCGCCGACATCGCCGCGCTCAACACGGTCCGCCGGCACTGCTCGCGCGTGAAGGGCGGAGGGCTCGCGCGCGCCGCGGCGGGTGCCGCCGGTCTCTGGGCGCTCGTGCTCTCCGACGTCGTCGGCGACGACCCGGCGGTGGTCGCCTCCGGCCCCACGGTCGCCGATCCGACGACGTTCGCCGACGCGCTGGCGGTCCTTGCGCGTCTGCCCGCGGCGTCGGTGCCCCCGGCGGTGCGAGCGCACCTCGCCCGAGGCGCGGACGGGGCGCTGCCCGAGACAATCAAGCCGGGCGATCCGGCGCTCGCGCGGGCTCACACGGTGGTCGTGGGCGGCAACCGGCGCGCGGTGGACGCGGCGGCCGCCGAGGCGCGGGCGCGCGGCTACGCGGTGCACGTGCTCGCCGAACCCCTCGCGGGCGACGCGGCCGACGCCGGGCGGCGCGTGGCCGCGGCGCTCGCCGCGCTGCCCGCCGACGGCCCCGCGGCGCTGGTCGCGGGCGGCGAGACCACGGTGCGGGTGGTCGGCGGCGGCCGTGGCGGCCGCTGCCAGCAGCTCGCGCTCGCCGCGGCCGCCGCGCTCGCGGGGCGCCCCGCGGTCGTGCTCGCCGCCGGCACCGACGGCGTCGACGGGCCGACCGACGCCGCCGGGGCGTGCGTGGACGGCGGCACCGTCGCCCGCGCGCGCGCCCGCGGCCACGACCCGCTCGCCGCGCTCGCCGCCACCGACAGCTATTGCGCGCTCGACGCGTCAGGCGACCTGCTGCGCACCGGGCCGACGGGGACGAACGTCGCCGACGTGGTCGTCGCGCTGCGCTGGGTGGAGGGCCCCGCGATCCCGTGGTAGAGCCCGGCGCATGCGCGGCGGCGGAAACGTCTCCGAGATGTTCGTCTCGTTCCAGGGTGAGGGCCTGCACGCCGGCCGTCGCCATCTCTTCGTGCGCCTCGGCGGGTGCCCGCTGCGCTGCCGCTACTGCGACCAGCCCGAGAGCCTGGTGCCGACCCCGGCCTGCCGCATCGTCGGCGCCGACGGCGCGCGCGCCAGGCCGAACCCGTTCGCGCCCGCCGAGCTGGAGGCCGAGGTGCGGACGCTCGCCGCGCTGGCGCCGCCGCTGCACCGGCTTGCGCTCACCGGCGGCGAGCCGCTGGCGCAGGCGGACTTCGTGGCGGCCTGGCTCGCCGCGCACGATCCCGCGCTGCCGGTGCTGCTCGAGACGGCGGGTATCTTGCCCGAGCGGTTGGCGCGCGTCCTGCCCTTCGTCCGGACGGTGAGCCTCGACCTCAAGTGCCCGAGCAACACGGGCGAGCGGGCCCGCTGGGAGGAGCACGAGGCGTGCCTGCGCGCGGTGGCGGCGGCGGGCGGGGAGGTGTACGTGAAGATGCCGGTCGACGAGGACACGCGGCCCGAGGAGGTGGAGCGCGGCGCACGGCTCGTGGCGGCGCTCGCCCCCGCGGCGCCGCTCTTCCTCACCCCGCTCGCGCTGCCGCCCGCCGGCGCGCTCGCCATCGCGCCGGGGACGCTCGAGCGGCTGCACGCCCGCGCGAGCGCGCTGCACGCCGACGTGCGCGTGCTGCCGCAGGTCCACAAGGTGCTGGGGATCCTCTGATGGCGCGCCCGGCGGGCAGCAGGGTCCCGACGGTCACGCTCATCCCGGGCGACGGCATCGGGCCCGAGGTGACCGACGCGGCGGTGCGCGTCATCACGGCGGCCGGCGGCCGCGTGCGCTGGGACGTGCAGCTCGGGGGGCGGGCCGCCTTCGAGCAGCTCGGCACGCCGATCCCCGACGCGTTGCTCGCCTCGATCCGCCGCCACCGCGTGGCGCTCAAGGGCCCGCTCGAGACGCAGGTGGGCCGCGCCGGCTACCGCAGCGTGAACGTCGCCCTGCGCAAGGCTTTCGACCTCTATGCGAACGTACGCCCGACCCGGAGCTGGAAGGGCGTGCGCACCGCGTTCTCGGGCGTCGACCTGGTGGTGGTGCGCGAGAACACCGAGGACCTCTATTCCGGCATCGAGCACCAGATCGCGCCGGGCATCGTCGAGAGCGTCAAGGTCATCACGGCCCGCGCGTCGCGGCGCATCGCGCGCTTCGCCTTCGAGCTGGCGCGGCGCGAGGGCCGGCGCAGCGTGACGGCCGTCCACAAGGCCAACATCATGAAGCTCTCCGACGGCCTCTTCCTCCAATGCGCCCGGGACGTCGCGCGGCGCTATCCGAAGATCCGCTACCGCGAGCTGATCGTCGACAACGCCTGCATGCAGCTCGTGCTCCGCCCCCAGCAGTTCGACGTTCTGCTGCTCGAGAACCTCTACGGCGACATCGTCTCCGACCTCTGCGCGGGGCTCGTCGGCGGGCTCGGCCTCGTGCCCGGCGCGAACCTGGGCGATCGGTATGCGATCTTCGAGGCCGTGCACGGCACGGCGCCCGACATCGCCGGGAAGAACCTCGCGAGCCCGCTGGCCGTGGTGCTCTCGGGCGCGATGATGCTGCGGCACGTGGGCCAGCCGCGCGCCGCCGCGCGGATCGAGCGCGCCGTCGAGCGCGTGCTGGCCGAGGGGCGGACGCGGACGCGCGACCTGGGCGGCCGCGCCACCACCACGGCGGTCGTCGATCGGCTGTGCGCCTACGTTTGACGCGCCGTGACAATGGCCCGCGTGTCGGCTAGGATCCTTACCGGACATGACGGACGCCGCAGCCGCCCGGCACGCGGCGCTCGCCGCGCTGGCGGCGGGCCCGTTCGACCTCCTCGTGATCGGCGGCGGGATCAACGGGGCGGGCATCGTGCGCGACGCGGTGCTGCGCGGGCTGCGCACCGCGCTCGTGGAGCGCGGCGACCTGGCGAGCGGGACCTCGAGCACCTCCTCGAAGCTCGTGCACGGAGGGCTGCGCTACCTCGAGCAGGGGCACGTCCGCCTCGTGCTGCAGGCCTGCCGGGAGCGCGAGCTCCTGCGCCGTCTCGCGCCGCACCTCGTGCGCCCGCAGCGCTTCCTCTTTCCGGTCTACGCCGGCGGTCCGGTGGGACGCGCGAAGCTGGCGCTCGGGCTGTGGGCGTACGACTTGCTCGCGGGCTGGTGGCAGGTCCATCGCCACCGCATGCTGTCGGCGGCTGCGGTGCGGCGCGTGGAGCCGACGCTGCGCGCCGAGGGGCTCCGCGGCGGTGGCCTCTACTGGGACGCCCGCACCGACGACGCGCGCCTGGTGCTCGAGACGACGCTCGCCGCCGCGCAGGCCGGCGCGGTGGTCGTGTCCTACGCCGCGGTGACCGCCTTCCTCAAGGAGGCGGGCCACATCGTCGGCGCCCGGGTGCGCGACGGGCTGGGAGGCAACGAGGTCGACGTGCGCGCGCGCGTGGTGGTGAACGCGACCGGCCCGTGGATGGACGCGGTCGCGGCGCTCGATGAGCCGGGGCCTCGCCGGCTGCGCCTCACCAAGGGGGTCCACCTCGTCGTCCCGCGCGCGCGGGTGGGCAACCGCGACGCGATCGTGCTGCACGCGGTCCGGGACCGGCGCGTGCTCTTCGTGATCCCCTGGGGTGACCACGCCCTCCTCGGCACGACCGACACGGACCACCAGGGTGGCGCCGACGCTCCGTGGACCGTCGAGCCCGACGACGTCGCGTACCTGCTCGAAACCGTCAACCACTACTTCCCCGCGGCGGACCTCACGCCCGCCGACGTGGTGAGCGCGTTCGCCGGGCTGCGCCCACTGGTCGCGCCCGAGCGCGCGGGGAAGTTCCTGCCCTCGGACGTGTCGCGTGAGGAGGCCATCTTCACCTCGCGCGCGGGGCTCATCTCGCTCGCGGGGGGGAAGCTCACGACCCACCGGCTGGTCGCGGCCGAGGTGGTCGATCGCGTGATCGCGGCGCTCGGCGGGCTCGGCGACCCGCGGCGCTTCGGTCGCTCGCGCACGGCGACGCTCCCGCTGCCGGGGGGCGCCACAACGCCGGCGCGGCTCGCCGCCGACGCGCTCGCCCGCGACGGCAACGGTCTACCGCCGGCGGTGGTCGGCCACCTCGCGCATCGCTACGGCAGCCGGCTCGGCGAGGTGCTGGCGCTCGTCGGCCGCGACCGGAGCCTCGCCGCGCCCATCGCCGCGCCGCTGCCCGACCCGCGCGCCGAGGTCGTGGCGGCGGTCGAGCGCGAGTGGGCGCTCACGCCCGAGGACGTGCTGCGCCGCCGCACGCACGTCGCCCTGTGCGATCCGGAGCAGGGCGCCGGAGCGGCCCGGGAGGTGGCGGCCCTCATGGGCCGCGCGCTCGGCTGGGGCCCGGAGCGCGCGGCGGCGGCGGCGGACGCCTACGTGCGCGGCGTCGCGCAGGCGCGGCGGCGGTGGCGATGAGCGCGCGACCGGCGCGCCGCCGCGCCGGGGCGACGACCGCGCCGCGGTTGAACGTCGCCCGCGAGGGCCCGGCCGAACGGCGCACGCGGGCGCGCGCGATCGCCCGCGCGCTCGCGCGCGCCCATCCCGACGCGTGGTGCGCGCTCGACTACCGCAACCCGTGGGAGCTGCTGGTGGCCACCATCCTCTCCGCGCAGTGCACCGACAAGATGGTGAACGCGGTCACACCGGCGCTGTTCGCCGAGTTCCCGGGGCCGGCGGCGCTCGCCGCGGCCGATCCCGCGCGGGTCGAGACGCTGGTGCGGCGCACGGGGTTCTTTCGGCAGAAGACCAAGGCGCTGCTCGCCGTGGCGCGCGCGATCGCGGGCGAGCACGGCGGCGAGGTGCCGCCGTCGTTGGAGGCGCTCACCGCGCTTCCCGGCATCGGGCGCAAGACGGCCAACGTCGTCCTCGGCACGGCGTTCGGCCGTCCGGCGATCTTCGTCGACACCCACGTGCGCCGGCTCGCGGGGCGGCTCGGCCTCACCGTCGAGGACGATCCCGACGCGATCGAGCGCGACCTCCGGGCGCTCCTCCCGCCGCGCGCGTGGACGCGCTTTGCGCATCGCCTGATCCACCACGGCCGTCAGGTCTGCGTGGCGCGCAAGCCGCACTGCAGCCGCTGCGCGCTGGCGCGCTGGTGCCCGCAGGTCGGGGTCACGGCGTCGGACTGAAAGCCGCCGGCGCCCGCGTTTTACGTCCGCCGCGCGGAATTCACCTTGACAAAACGGCCTGGCGGCGGTACGGTGCCGCGCCTTTTTGGAAGGATTTCAGCGAGTTACGGAGGCGCGTGCAGGATGGCCGTCTACACCACGATCGACAGGCACGACCTCGCGGAGCTCGTCGAGGACTACGGGCTCGTCAAGCTCGTCGCCGCGCAGGGTATCGCCTCCGGATCGGTCAACTCGAACTACGTGCTCGAGACCGCGCGCGGCCGCCATCTGCTGCGCATCGACGAGGTGAAGGGCGAGCTCGAGGTGAAGCGCGAGCTCGAGCTCTTGCTCTTCCTGCGCCGGCACGGGTTTCCGTGCCCGCAGCCGATCGCCGACCGCAAGGGCCGCTACTACCGCGAGACCGGCGGCAAGTGCCTGTCGATCTACCGCTGGGCCGACGGCCACGTCGTCCGCGCCGAGCGGCTGACGCTCGCCCAGCTCGAGAACACGGGGCGCGCGCTCGCCGAGCTGCACGCGATCGGCAGGAACTACAAGAAGTCCATCGACAACCGCTTCGGCTTCGAGCGCGTCGCGCATCTCTACGCGGAGATCCGCGACCGGCTGCCGTCGTATTTCCGGCGCATCGTGCGCACGCTGGACGACGAGGTCGAGTACCTGCGCCACTACCTCGAGAGCAAGCTCCCGAAGGGAATCATCCATGGCGACCTTTTCGAGGACAACCTCCTCTTCAAGGCCGAGAAGGTCGTCGCTGTGCTCGACTTCGAGGCCGCGTGCCGCGGCAAGTTCATCTTCGACCTCGCCACCGCGGTCAACGCCCTGTGCTTCGACCGGGCCGGCTATCAGCTCCGGCGTTTCGAGGCGCTGGTCGCCGGGTACGAGTCGCTGCGGGCGCTGTCGCTGGCGGAGTGGGACGCGTTCCCGAACGAGCTCCGCTTCTCGGCGCTGCGCTTCACCGTCACGCGGCTGCACGACTTCTTCTTGAACCCGGCCGACGACGAGACCCGGGTCGACAAGGACTTCCGGGAGTTCTACGAGCGCCTGCGCATCCTCCGTCGCGAGCGCGAGGGGGGGATCGAGGGCCTCCTCATGGCCATGGCGACGGGCTACGACTATCGCAAGTACCAGCGGGTGAAGGCGCTCGAGAAGAAGGGCTCGCACTGAAGATCAGCGACCTCCTGGCCGCCGGGCGCCCGACGGTCTCCTTCGAGTTCTTCCCGCCGAAGACCCCCGAGGGCGAGACGGCGCTGTTCCGCACCATCGACGCGCTCCGCGCCCTCGGCCCCTCGTTCGTCTCGGTCACGCGCACCGGCGGCAAGCCGCGCGAGGCGACCATCGAGCTCGTGGCGCGCATCGAGCGGCTCGGCATCCCGGGCGCGGCCCACGTCACCGGCATCGAGGCGACGCGCGACGACATCGCTCGCGCGCTCGACCTGATCGCGGCGCGCGGCATCCGCAACCTGGTCGTGCTGCGCGGCGACGTGCCGAAGGATCCGGCGTTCCGCCGTCCCACCGACGGCTTTCGCTACGCCGCCGACCTGGTGGCGTTCGTGCGCGGCCGTGCGCCGCAGCTCTGCCTCGCCGGGGCATGTCATCCCGAGGGGCATCCGGAGACCCGCGACCCGGCGCTCGAGGTGGAGCACCTGCGGGCGAAGGTCGATCGCGGCCTCGACCTGGTCATCACGAACATGTTCTACGTGAACGCGCACTACTTCGCCTTCGTCGAGCGCATCCGGCGCGCGGGGCTGCGTGTCCCGGTGGTCGCCGGGCTCATGCCGATCACGAACCTGGCGCAGATCCGGCGCATGGCCGAGCTGTGCGGCGCCGAGTTCCCCGCCGGGCTCCGGCAACGGCTCGAGCGCGTGCGCGACGACCCCGCCGCCGCGCTCGCGGTGGCGGTGGAGTGGACGACCGCACAGTGCGCGGAGCTGCTGCGCGCCGGCTGCCCGGGCATCCACTTCTACACGCTCAACCAGTCGCCCGCGACGCGCGCCATCTTCGAGAATCTGCGCCGCGCGGGGCTCGTCGGCGGGTAGGCCGGGGGCGCGGCGCGCGTTGCGTCGCCGCGGGGGGTCGGCTAGACGCCAGGGGGCATGGCCGACCACGAGGAGCTCGAACGGCACGTGCGTGCGCTGCTCGCCGCGCTGGATCCGGACGCGGGGCGGGAGGGCCTCGCGCGCACCCCTGCGCGCGTGGCGGCCGCGCTCGCCTTCCTCACCCGCGGCTACCGGGAGGATCCGCACTGCGTCATCAACGGCGCGCTGTTCTCCGAGGACTACTCGGAGATGATCGTGGTGAAGGACATCGACTTCTACTCGCTCTGCGAGCACCACATCCTGCCGTTCTTCGGCCGAGCGCACGTCGCCTACCTGCCCCGGCGGCGGATCGTCGGCATCAGCAAGGTCGCGCGCCTGGTCGAGGTCTACGCCCGCCGGCTTCAGGTGCAGGAGAGGCTGACGACCCAGATCGCGAGCACGATCCAGGAGCAGCTCGATCCCCTCGGCGTCGCCGTCGTGCTCGAGGCCGAGCACCTGTGTATGCGGATGCGAGGCGTCGAGAAGCAGAACTCGGTCGTGATCACCAGCGCCATGCTGGGCGCCTTCCAGGCGCACCACGAGACACGACAGGAGTTCATGAACCTCATCGGCAAGCGGTGACGGCGGGGCGGCTCGCCGCCCGCTGCGTGGCGCTGCTCGGGCCGGTGGCCGGCCCGGTCGTGATCGTGGCGCCGCGGGCGCCCGGGCTGGCGGCGGCGCTCGCGCGCCGGGTGCGCGTCGCGGCAGCCGAGACGCCCGGGGCGGCCGTGGTCGTCCTCCTGCGCACGCCGGCGCGGCCCGCCGAGCGCCAGGCGTTGCTCGCCGGCCTGCGGCGGCGGCTCGCGCCCGGGGCGCCGCTGGTGCTCGTCGACCACAGCCAGCCGTGCGGGCGCTGGCGGCGGCTCGCCGCGCGGCTCGCGCTCGCGCGCACGGGCCTGGTCCCCGCCCGCGCGCGCTACCCGGCGGCGCGGGAGCTGGCCGCGCTCGGCTTCGCGGTCGAGCGGCTGCGGCTCGCGTGCGGCGAGCGCGTCCAGCTCGTCGCCGCCCGCCGCCCGTGACTCAGAACCGGGCGAACCAGGGCACCGCGGGCCGGCCCGGGCGCTCCACCACGATCTGGTAGGCGGCGAGCAGCGTTCCCTCTGCCCGGCGCCACTTCGCCACCGCGATCGCGTAGTCGGTCGTCGCCTGCACTTCGGCCGCGCGCGCGGTCGTGAGCCGGGTCTGGAAGTCGAGCAGATCCTTGGTGGTGGCCATGCCGACCTCGTGGCGCTTCTCCTGGTTGCGGAGGTTCTCCTCGGCGAGGCGGCTGGCGACCCGCGTGCTGTCGATGCGCTTGCGCGCCGCGACCAGGTCGGAGACGCTCTGTCGTACGTCGAGCGTCACGCGCGAGAGGAGGTCGCGATGGCCGAGCTCCGCCTGCTCGCGGCGGATGCGGCTCTGCACGTACTGGCTCTCCGCGGCGGCGTTGGCGATGGGAACCTGCACCTGGACGCCGAAAGCGTAGGAGCGGAAGTCGGGCAGGTTGCGGTAGGCGTCGCCGGCATTGCCGGCGAAGGGTGAGGCGCAGGAGATCTGCCCGCCGAACTGGATGCAGCGGCCCGGGCCGGCGAGCCCGTTCCAGCCGTAGCTGCCCACCGCGTCGACCTCGGGGAGGAGCCCGTTGCCGGCGATCTTCTCGTTGAGCTGCTGGACGCGGACGTTGTGCGCCGAGGCGAGGATCTCGGGACGCTCGGCGAGCGCGGTCGCGAGCGTCCGGTCCTCGTCGGCGGTCACGTCCTCGGGCTCGGCGTCCTCGGTGGGCTCGAGCGCGCGCGGCACGAACGTCCCGTCGGGGCTGTAGTAGGCGAGCTGCGCCAGGTTCTGGCGCGCCACCGCGAGGTTGTTCTCGGCGATGATCACCTGCTCCTCGCGCGCCGCGGCGTCGGCCTGCGCTTCGAGGATCGACACCGGAGGCAGGAGGCCAACCTTCACCCGGGCCTCGTTCTCCTGCGTGGTCCGGTCGGCCAGCGCCTTCGACTCCTTCTGCACGTCCACCTGCTCGCGCGCGCTCACCACGCCCCAGTACGCCTCGACCACGCGCTCGACGAAGTCGGCGAGGTTCGCCTCGAACTGGTAGCTCGAGGCGTCGGCGTTCTGCTCGGCCGCGCGCACGACGAGGTAGGAGAAGTCCCAGCCGAAGTTCCGCAGCAGCGGCTGGATGAGCGAGACGCCGAGCTGCGGCTTGTACTGCGGGCGGAGCTGGTTGAAAGCGCTGTTGTTGTCGTAGCGGTCGTTCAGGAAGTCGATGGAGAACTGCGTGCCCGTGCGCAGCAGCTTCACCAGGTGGAAGTTCGCGTACCGGTCCTCGGTGACCGAGGTGACCGCGCCCGCGAGCACGCTGCCGTTGGGTTGCTCGGCCCGCCCGTAGTTGAGCTCGCTCTTGAAGGCAGGATCGAACTGGCTCTGCGCCTGGAAGACCCCTTCGCGCTCGAGCGTCGGGGTGAGGCGCTCGGCCGCGATGCCCGGGTTGTGCTCGAGGGCGAGCGCGATCGCCTCCTTGAGCGTCACCCGCTCGACCTGCGTGTCGCGCGTGAGCGGGCTCGGCACCTCGAGCGCCGCGCTCGGCGGAACGCCGGGCTGCCACTGCTCGTGGAGCACCGAGCCGCGGTACGGGACCGCGGGACGCGGCGCCACCTCGCCGCCCGCCGCGAGCGCGACGGCGGCCGTCGCCGCGAGCAGTGCCGCGGCGGCCGTCGCCGCGCGTGGGCCGTGGGACGTCACCACCCAGCGCCGGTACTGGATGGTTGCCGAGGAGTCAACCGGCGGGTGCCTCGTCGCCCGCGTCCTTGACAATGCGCGCGGCCGCCGGATAAACGGGAGGCCGACAAGCGATCCCGCACGACTGGCGTTCGCGTGGAATCGACCACGAGGGAGTGCTGAGCGACCAGCGGACCGCGCGCCTGGGTCCCCGGTGAAGCCCGAATCCAGGTGTAGCGTGATCAAGCCGTATCTCCTTGCCCCCGGTCCGACCCCGGTTCCGCCGGAGGTCCTCGCCGCGATCGCGCAGCCGCTCGTCCACCATCGCACCCCGGCGTTCGCGGCGGTGCTCGGCGAGGTGCAGGACGGCCTGCGCGAGCTCTTCGGGACGCGCGAGGACGTGCTGGTTCTCGCCTCCTCGGGCACCGGCGGCATGGAGGGCGCGGTGACCAACCTCCTCTCGCCGGGAGACGAGGCGGTGGTCGTCAACGGCGGCAAGTTCGGCGAGCGCTGGACGAAGATCTGCCGCGCCTACGGCGTCACCGTGCACGAGATCCGCGTCGAGTGGGGCCGGGCGGTCGAGCCCGCCGCGGTGGCGGCTGCGCTCGACGCGCACCCGGGCGTACGCGCCCTCTTCGTGCAGGCGAGCGAGACCTCGACCTGCGTGCTCCATCCCGTTCCCGCGCTCGCCGAGATCACGCGGCGGCGCGAGACGCTGCTCGTGGTCGACGGCATCACGGCGGTGGGCGTACTCGACCTGCCGATGGACCGGCTCGGCATCGACGTGCTCGTCACCGGCTCGCAGAAGGCGCTCATGCTGCCGCCGGGGCTCGCCTTCGTGGCGCTCTCGCCGCGCGCGTGGGCGGCGACCGAGCGCGCCCGGCTGCCGCGCTTCTACTTCGACTTCGCCCGCGAGCGAAAGGGCGTCGCCGAGCGCTCGACGGCGTGGACCCCCGCGATCGCCCTCATCCAGGGGCTGCGCGTGGCGCTCAAGATGATGCGCGCCGAGGGCTGGGCCAACGTCCACGCCCGCCACGACCGCCTGGCGCGCGCGACGCGCGCCGGCGCGGCGGCGCTCGGTCTGCCGCTGCTCGCCCCCGAGGCGCCGAGCCCCGCAGCCACGGCCATCCGCATGCCCGACGGCGTCGACGGCAGCGCGCTCTTCCGCTACCTGCGGGACCGCATGCAGGTCACGTTCGCGGGCGGGCAGGACCAGCTCAAGGGCCGGATCATCCGCATCGCGCACATCGGCTGGGTGGGCGCCTTCGACGTGCTCGTCGGGCTCGGCGCCCTCGAGATGGGGCTCCGGCACTTCGGCGCGAAGGTCGAGCTCGGGCGCGGCGTCGGCGCGGCCGAGGCCGTGCTCGCCGAGGGGCTGCCGCCGCGATGAGCGCTTACAAGGTCCTGATCGCCGATCCGCTGGCGAAGCAGACCCCCGAGCTGATCCGTCGGGTCGAGAGCGAGTTCGGCGACGTGACGGTGGAGCGATCGGAGGGCGTCGCGCCCGATGCGCTCGCCCCGGTGCTGCGCGACGTCGACGGGCTCATCGTGCGCAGCCGCACGAAGGTGACCGCCGCCGTGATCGCCGCCGCGCCCCGGCTGCGCGTGGTCGGACGCGCGGGCATCGGCGTCGACAACATCGACGTCGCGGCCGCGACCAAGCGCGGCATCGTGGTGATGAACACGCCCGGCGGAAGCAACGTCACCACGGCCGAGCACACGATCGCGATGATGCTGGCGGTCGCGCGCAACATCCCGCAGGCCGCGGCGGCGGTGCGCAGCGGCGAGTGGCCGCGCGAGCGCTGGATGGGCACGGAGGTATGCAACAAGGTTCTCGGCATCGTCGGGCTCGGCAACATCGGCACGATCGTCGCCGAGCGCGCGCTCGGGCTGCGTATGCGGGTGATCGCCCACGACCCGTTCGTCACCGCGGAGGCGGCGGCGCGGCTGCGCGTGGAGCTGGTCGCGCTCGACGAGCTGCTCGAGCGCGCGGACTTCGTCACGGTGCACGTGCCACTCGTCCCCGAGACTCGGGGGCTGCTCGGTCGCGAGCGCATCGCGCGGATGAAGCGCGGCGTGCGCATCATCAACTGCGCGCGCGGGGGCATCGTCGACGAGACCGCGCTCGCCGAAGCGATCGCTGCCGGGCACGTGGCCGGGGCGGCCCTCGACGTATTCGAGACCGAGCCGCCGCCGAAGGACCATCCGCTCCTGCGCCTCGAGCGCGTGATCTGCACGCCGCACCTCGGCGCATCGACGGACGAGGCGCAGGTGAACGTCGCCGAGGCGATCCTGCGTCAGGTGGCGGCTTACCTGTCGACCGGCACGATCACCAGCGCGGTCAACGCGCCCTCGCTCTCGCCGGAGGTGCTGCAGGTCCTGCGCCCCTACCTGGCGCTCGCGGAGAAGCTCGGCTCGCTCGCGACCCAGCTCCTCAGCGAGCCCGCCCTGGAGGTCACCGTGCAGGTGAGCGGCGAGGCCGCGGAGCGCGAGATCCGTGCGCTCACTACCGCCGTGCTGCGCGGGTTCCTCGGCCAGATGCTCGGAGACAGCGTGAACTACGTGAACGCGCCGGCGGTGGCGCGCGAGCGCGGCATCCGCGTGGTCGAGTCGCATACGCCGCAGGCGAGCGACTACTTGAACGCGCTGCGCGTCGAGGTGAAGACCGCCGCGCGCACGACCGTGGTGGCGGGCGCCGTGTTCGGCGCGGACACGGTGCGGCTCACGCGGATCAACGACTTTCGCATGGAGGCCGTCCCGGAGGGGCACATCCTCCTGCTGCACAACCGCGACGTGCCCGGGGTGGTCGGCCGCGTGGGCACGCTGCTCGGCGAGCGGGGCATCAACATCGCGGGCATCGAGCTCGGCCGGGAACGGGTGGGCGGCATGGCGCTGTCGCTGATCCACGTCGACGACGCCGTTCCGCGCGACGTCATCGCCGAGCTGCGCACGCTGCCGCAGATCGTCTCCGCCCAGCTCCTCGAGCTCTAGCGCACGACGAAAGAGGACAGCGGTGCCGGCGAGCGTGGTCATCGGGACCCAGTGGGGCGACGAAGGGAAGGGGAAGGTCGTGGACCTCCTCGCGGCCGACGCCGACGTGATCGTCCGCTTCCACGGCGGCAACAACGCCGGCCACACGCTGGTCGTCGACGGCGAGAAGACCGTCCTCAACCTGATCCCTGCGGGCGTGCTCCACCCCGGGCGGATCTGCATGCTCGGGCCGGGGATGGTGATCGACCCCGAGGTGCTGGTGGGCGAGATCGACGGGTTGCGGGCGCGCGGCTATCTCACGGACGATCGCTGGCTGCGGGTGAGCGAGCAGGCGCACCTGATCCTCCCCTACCACCGCGCGATCGACCACGCCCGCGAGCGGCTGCGCGGCGCGGGCAAGATCGGGACCACGGGCCGCGGCATCGGGCCGGCGTACGAGGACAAGGCCGCGCGCACGGGCATCCGCGTCGGCGACCTCTTCGACGACGACGGCTTCCGCGAGGCGCTCGAGCGCAACGTGCGCGAGAAGAACGGCTACCTCGAGGCGCTGCTCGGCGAGCGGCCGCTGTCGTTCGCGGAGCTGCACGCGCGCTGCCGCGCCTACCGCGAGCGGCTGCGCCCGTTCGTCGCCGACACGGTGCGCGAGGTGCGCGCCGCGCTGGCCGAGGGGCGCCGCGTGCTGCTCGAGGGCGCGCAGGCGACCATGCTCGACGTCGACCACGGCACCTACCCGTTCGTCACGTCGTCGAGCGCGGTGGCCGGCGCCGCCGCCGCCGGCGCCGGGATCCCGCCGCGGGCGCTCGGCCGCGTGATCGGCATCGCCAAGGCGTACACGACCCGCGTCGGCTCGGGGCCGTTCCCGACCGAGCTCGCCGACGCGCTCGGCGAGCGGCTGCGTGCGGACGGCGAGGAGTACGGCGCCACCACCGGCCGGCCGCGCCGCTGTGGCTGGTTCGACGCGGTGGTCGTGCGCCACGCAGTCGAGCTCTCCGGCGTGGACGGCGTGGCACTCACCAAGCTCGACGTGCTCACCGGCGTCGACCCGCTCGAGGTGTGCGTCGCCTACGAGGTGGACGGCCGCCGGCTCGCGGGCGTGCCGTCGACGGCGCGGGGCTGGGGGCGCGCGCGGCCCGTGTACGAGACCCTCCCCGGCTGGCGCGAGCCCCTCGGCGCGGCCCGCGCGCTCGCGGAGCTGCCGGCGAACGCCCGCCGCTACGTCGAGCGCCTCGGGGCGCTCGCGGGCGCGCCGCTCGTGCTCCTGTCGGTGGGCGCGCAGCGCGACCAGACGATTTGGCTCGGCGCCGCGTTCTAGGGCACGACCACGGCGCCGCCGTCCTTGCGCGCGTCGGCCGCCGCGATCGGCGTGCCGTCGGGCGCGAGGCCGACGGCCGAGACCGCACCGAGGGCGGGCGCATCCACGAGCCGGTGGCCGAGGCGGGCGAGCGCGGCGCGGGTTCGCTCGTCCACGCCCGGCTCCACGGCGAGCGCGGGCGGCGACGCCTGGTCGTGGATGCGCGCCGCGGCGACCGCGGCGGGCAGGTCGAGGCCGAGCGCCGTGACGCCCAGCACGACCTCGACCGTGCCCGAGACGATCGTCGGGCCGCCCGAGGCGCCGACGACCAGCTCGGGGCGGCGGCCGGCGAGCACCACGGTGGGCGACATGCTCGACTGCGGCCGCTTGCCCGGGGCGATCGCGTTCGCGGCGGCGCCGACGAGCCCGTAGGCGTTCGGCACCCCCGGCGCGACCGCGAAGTCGTCCATCTCGTCGTTGAGGATGACGCCCGTGCCGGGCACGAGGACCCCGGCGCCGAAAGCGGTGTTGATCGTCGTGGTGAGCGCGACCGCGTTGCCGTCGGCGTCGACCACCGAGACGTGCGCCGTGCCCGCGTCGGGAACGAGCGCGGCCGACGGCTCGGTGACGCGCACGGCACTCAGCCGCGCACGCAGCGCGCGCAGGCGCGGGGGCGCGAGGAGCCGGGCGACGGGCACGGCCGCGAACGCCGGGTCGCCGTACCACCGGGCGCGGTCGGCGAAGCCCTGGGCGAGCGCGCCGGCCAGCAGGTGCAGCAGGGTCGGGCCCCCCGCGCCGAGCGCGGGCAGGTCGTCGTGGGCGAGCAGGCCGAGCACCTCGAGCACGATGCCGCCCGAACCGGGCGGCGGGAAGGTGACGATCCGCCGGCCGCAAAACGCCCCGGTGAGCGGCCGCCGCCACCGCGCCCGATAGCGTACGAGGTCGGCCGCGTCGAGGACCCCGCCGCGGCGGGCCACGGCGTCGGCGATGGCCTGGCCGACGCGCCCGGCGTAAAAGGCATCCGCGCCCCTTGCGCCCACGTCCTCGAGCGTGCGCGCGAGGTCGGTCTGCACCACCCGAAAGCCCGCTCCGGGGAGGCTGCCGTCGGGTGCGAGGAAGAGCGCGCGCAGGCCCGGGTCGGCGGCGAGCAGGTCGCGGTTGCTCGCGATCTCGCGCGCGAGGTGCGGGCTCGCCGCGAGATCGAAGCCGGCGCGGGCGAGCCGTACGGCGGGTGCGAGCACCCGGGCGAGCGGCAACCGCCCGAGCCGGCGGTGGAGCGCGATCCAGCCGGCAACCTCGCCCGGCACGGCGACGGCGAGCCCGCCGCGGCGGGTGCGCGTCGGATCGGGCTCGCCGTCGCGCAGGAAGCGCGCGGCGACGGCCGCGGCGGGGGCGCGCTCGCGGAAGTCGAGGGCGAGGTCGCGGCCCGAGGCCTGGTGCACGAGCGCGAAGCCGCCGCCGCCCAGGCCGCAGGAGGAGGCGTGCACGACACAGACCGCGGCGGCCGCGGCGAGCGCCGCATCGGCGGCCGAGCCGCCGGCCGCCAGCACCTCGGCGCCGGCCGCGGCGGCGAGCGGGTGCTCGGTGGCGACCGCGCCGGCCGGCGACGTCGCGGCCGCGCCGGCTCGGGCGGCGAGCAGGCACGCGAAGAGGAGCGCGCGGCGCAGCACGGGCCCAAGCTTGGCAGCGCCGTCCCGCTGCGGCAACGGTTGCGAGGCCGGCGCCGTGTGCTATGGGTCCGAAGCTCGATGGTGCGCCCGCTCGACCTCGGCCGGCTCGCGGAGCCGTTCGACGAGAAGGATTTCTACCTCGAGGAGTTCCGCGGCCGCAGCGTGCTGATCGCGGTCGCGCCGGCGGTGGCCGCCGGGCGGCCCGACCTGGGCTCGCTCGCCGCCACGGTGGCCGACCTCGTGCGCAACGACACTCGCGTGCTGCTCTGGTGGCCCGCAGCCGGTCCCGCCGCCGAGCGCCGCCTGCTCGCCGCGCTGGGTCGGGCGCGGGCGCTGGTGCGCGGCCGCGGCGGGCGCCGCCGGCCGCCTCCGCTGGTG
>Ga0209060_10000357_pt1 | contig 91689 bp, 76 predicted proteins | sample Coa_R1_8_FD_187155 | JGI IMG/M metagenome (GOLD analysis project Ga0209060, IMG submission 187155) | Surface soil microbial communities from Centralia Pennsylvania, which are recovering from an underground coalmine fire - Coalmine... | ecosystem: Environmental > Terrestrial > Soil >... | reverse complement strand
TCGGCTCGAAGCGTGCGGGTGAGCGCGAGCGCAGCAGACTTCGACGCCGAATAGGTGCCGGCAACCGGGAGAGTCACGAGCGCGAGGAAGGAGAGGACGTTGACGATCGCGCCACCGTTACGGAACGCGGGAGCATCGCGCAGAGCCTGCGTCAGAGCCAGGACGCCGAAGTAATTGACCTCCATTTCCTGGCGCGCGTTGCTGAGGTCCTTGGCCGACAGCGCGCCCGTGAAGCCGGCCGTGCCTGCGTTGTTGATGAGCAACGTGACGTCTGCGGCGATCTTCGCGGCCGTTGCGATCTGCTCGGGCTTGGTCACGTCCAGCGCGACCGGAACCAGCTTGTCGGATTGCGCGAGGAGCGGCTGCAGGGACGCCGTGTCGCGGGCGCCGATGTAGATTTTGGCTGCGCCGCGGTTGAGCAGCTCGCTAACGAGCGCGCGTCCGATGCCGCCATTCGCGCCCGTGACAAGAACGATAGAGCCTTCGACTTTCATGTTTACCTCGTAAGAGTGGGTGCCACCGCCGGGAGAAAACTCGGAGGCGATTATCATTGTCATGATAATGATTGTATTAGTGGAAACGCCAATGATTGGAGTCAAGAGCACCGAGCGGGAAATTGGCCAGTCACGCCGCGTTCCGTTCCGACCGCCGCAGGCCTGGCAAGGCTCGGGCCTACGTCGGAAGAGGCTCATGCCCCTCCGGGTCGAGGCATTGCCCTTGCAATCAACGTATTGATGGGATATGTAATGATTAGGACTCTGCGACGGCACGGCGGACGCACGCAATGAAGGTTTCTAAAGCTCAGGCATCGGACAATCGTGACGCGATCGTAGTTGCTGCGGCCGCCCAAATTAGGGAGCGCGGCTTCGACCAGATGAGCGTCGAAAACGTGGCTCGCGCGGCGGGCTTGACCCACGGAGCGCTCTACAGCCACTTCAGGTCGAAGGATGCACTCAAGGCGGAAGCGACGAGGCGTGCTTTCGAGGATTGCATTCGCGGATTTTCGGGCCTCACGCCCAGTGAGTTTCTCGAGCGCTACCTTTCCACGGAGCACCGCGACAATCCGCAGAAGGGCTGTCCGACCTCCGCCTTGGTGTCTGAGGTCCAGCGGCAGCCTCTTCCCTTACAAATTGCCTTTCGGGATGGCGTCGAGGGTTTCGCCGCCTTGGCTGCCGAGAGTTTGAAATCAATCGGCGCAGAGCACGACTCCGACAGGGCCCTTCTCATGTTCGCCGCCATGGTTGGAGGCCTCTCGATATCCCGTGCAATCCGGGAAGTCGATAAAAGCGCATCCGACAACATCTTGCGGGCGATCACCGATCAAATCGAGCAACTGATTGCCAGACCCAAGAAGGGCAAACGGCGAGATCGGTAAGGAACGCCAATTGAGAATTATGTGGCCACAGAGCAGTTGAGACTCGGGTGATTTTCCGGTGGGTCTTGAACTCTCTCAACTGCGGCGGGCCATAGTCAAGCTTCTTCCTGTCCTTTTTCTCGTTCGGCGGCGGGGCGCTGGTCTGATAATCCGTGAGTTGGCGTCGCTGATTTTCGCGATGTCCTTGGCCCACAAGCAAGAAAAAGAACGTTGGAGGCGCCGAATTGTAACTGCATTGATGTCGACACGGCTGACGGAACGTGCTGCGGGGCCCCTTGAACGCCCTCGCCTCCGCGGCTTACCTTTCCGCGCCGCCCTCGCACTGTGGCGATGGCCGCAGCCGCTCGCGACCCTCACTGCCCTCCCCCGTAAGCGGGGAAGGTAGTGAGGGGGCAGGCGGAAACTCACGGGAGGACACGATGCATCTCAAAAACATGCGTATCAGAAATTTCGTGCGGCTCACCGCCTGCGCTGCCCTCGCCGTCGCGCCGCTGATGTTCACAACGCAGACGTCCGCTCAGGCGCCGACGCCGACCTCGCCGCCGCAGCTCGCGCCCACGCTCGTGCCCGCGCACACGGTCGACCTGATGACGGCGGACGGCATGGCGGCGTTCGGCGCGCAGTGGAAGCACATGGAAGCCAAGATCGTAGAAGGTCCGGCGCTGCAAGGCGCGATGCCGGCCTACAAGACATCATACGACATCTCGCCTCACGCGGGCGCAAAGGGCTTCGACGATTCATCGTGGCCGACGATCGAACCCAAAAGCCTGGGCGACCGGCGCGGCGGCGGCAAGGTCTCGTTCCTGTGGTACCGAACCAACCTGACGGTCCCGGCGAAGATCGGAAATTTCGAAACGGCGGGCGCCAAGATGGTGCTGACCGCCTATGTGGACGATTACGCCGAAGTGTGGGTCAACGGCGAGATGCCGCGCCGCGCCGGCATCACCAGTCCGGCGACCATCCAGGGGTTCAACATTCCGAACCGCGTGGTGTTGGCGGATTCCGTCAAGGCCGGGGACAAGTTCGAGATTGCGATCTTCGGCATCAACGGGCCCATTTCGGTCGCGCCGTCGAATTTCGTGTTCTTCCGCCAGGCATCGATCGAGTTCTACAAGTAGTGCGCTTTCCAAGTTTGAATCATATCGCGCGGACTGGGTTGCCAAAGGCGCGCTTCTGAGCTTGTCGAAGGATGCGCGCCGCGCCCACCGCCCTCTCCGCCATGGCCCGCACGTGGGGGAACAGCGGGGAGGCGGCGGGTGGGCACGCTGCGCTTTGCCCATCCTCCGCAGTCATCGATTGCCTGCCTTCCCGGAACCAAATCTTCGCCACAGGTTTGATGCTCTGCCAGGTCCGGAGCCAGAGTTTGATGCGTATTTCTCATATTCCTCGCCTCGCCGAAATTGCCCTCGTCGCATTCATGGCCGCATCGGTTGCGCCGGCGGCCGCATCGGTGGTCGTCACCATTGATAAATCGACTCAGCGCATGACCGTTGAGGTCGACAATCATCTGCGCTGGATTTGGCCGGTGTCCACCGGGCAACTCGGCCATGACACGCCGAACGGCCGATACACGGCGTTCCGAATGGAGGCCGACCACTTCTCCAAGGAGTGGGACGACGCGCCGATGCCGCACTCCATCTTCTTCAGTCCGACTGGCCATGCGATCCACGGTTATCTCAACACGCGCAGGATCGGCAGCCCCGCATCGCATGGCTGTGTGCGGCTCGAACCCGCCAATGCCGCAAAGCTCTACGAACTGGTGGAACAGCAGGGGCTGCCGAATACCAAAGTTATCGTAATGGGCGATGTGCGTCTTGCGCTCGCGCGGCGCGGCATGCCGTGGAGATATGGCGCCGAGGAAAGCGTAGCGACAGGCGGTCCGCTCGAGGGACGCAGCTATGCCTATTGGCGCCGCGTCGACATTCCCCAATCCGCTTTCGGATATCGTCCCACTCCGCCTCGATATCCATCAGCGCAGTCAGGCTATGGCCCCGGCTATTCGTGGCGGCTGCACAGGTATTGATCTGCGGCGCGCCTCAGCAATTCCCGATATGTGGCCGGAACGCTTGCGCAATCCAGCCGTTGGCCCTTGGGGCATAACAGCGGAGGAGCCAACAATGACCCGTTCCGGTTTCATGCTTGCATCTGCATTGTGTTCGCTCGCCGGGCTGACGCTCAGTGGAGTGACGAATGCCCGCGCGGAGGTTGTCTACGTTGATGAGGGCGCCTATGCGGCGCCGCCTGCTTACGTCGCTCCCGCCGTGCCTCCGGCCTATTACGTGGCGCCGCAGGCGTAATTACTCACCCCCCTTGCCGAAAAACGACAGGTTTGGCCGCCTCTTTGGGCCGAGTTCGACGCGCTCGGCGAACGAAGGCGAATCGAAGGGCGAACAAAACGAGTCCGCGAATCTCGAGAGGTGGCCAGTCTACAGGTTTTGAGCGAGGGGGGTGAGTAATTACCCGCAGGCCTATGTTGCTGTGCCGGCCGCGCCGCCCGCCGTGGTCCCGGTCGTCTCACCGGTTTATGCGACAGCCCCGGCCTATGTCGAGCGCATAGCTCCCACAATAACCCCGCGGGAACGCGTGATTCGCCGCGTCAGGCCAGCATACCCGCCTTACGATTATGGCTATGTGACGTACGAGGAATGGTGATACTCGTCTGACAGGCGCGGGCGGGCCCATGCGAGCAGGGCCCTCCTGCGCCGCGCAGGTGCGGCACGACAGCGTGTCGCGGTCCGCCCAGCGAAAGCTGATGCAAATGTACACAATAACAATATTATGCTGACCAGGCCGCGGTAGCCCGGATCGAGCGCAAGCGAAATCCGGAAGCGGCCTGTTCATATGGCAACGCTGCCCGGGGTTCGCTGACGGCTCAACCCGGGCTACGAGGGAGGTGCATACCTATGTCCAAGAATGCGTTACGTATTGCGGGTGTCTCGGTGGCGTCAGCACTCGCCTGCGGCCTCGCCGGCCCGGCGGATGCCCAGCTCCTCACCCATAAGGATCTTTCGCTCGCCATGGCGACCACGATTGCGCGGGCCACGATCGACGCTTGCAAGGCGCAGGGATATAACGTGTCCGTGCACGTGCTCGGCCGCGAAGGTCAGGTGCTGGTGGCGGTTCGCAACGAGAACGCCGGCCTTGCCACCTTCGAGAACTCCATGAAGAAGGCCTACACGGCGCGGACTTTCGCCAGGTCGTCCGGTGAATTTGCCGACGGCGTCAAGGGCAACCCCAATGCGGGCGCGCTCTTCCTGACCAACATTACGCCTGCGCGCGGCGCGCTGCCGATCAAGATCGGCAACGAGACCATCGGCGCAGTCGGCGTGTCGGGCGCTCCCGGCGGCGACAAGGACGAAGCCTGCGCCAAGGCCGGCATCGACAAGGTGGCCGCCGATCTGAAGTGATTGGCCTCCGCACAACCAATCCGCCCATCAATCCAGCACAACCGGAATGATTTCTCGACGGCCCGCCGTTGGCGCGGCCGCTATCTGAGGAGACCCAGTTATGTCGAAGACCGCACTACGTGCTGCCGGAATCTCGCTCGCCGTGGCATTCGCCTGCGGCCTTGCCGGTTCGGCCAATGCTCAGCTCGTCGCCCGCAAGGACATTTCCAGCGCCATGGCCTTGACAATGGCCGAGACCGCCATCGCGACCTGCAAGGCCAACGGCTACAATGTGTCCGCCCACGTGGTCGGGCGCAACGGCGAGGTCATCGTGGCCATGCGCGGCGACGGCACCGGTCCGCATACGCTCGAAAATTCCATGAAGAAGGCCTATACGGCGCGGGCGCAGCGCCGGCCGTCGGGCGACTTCGGCGACGCCATCAAGGACAACTTCACGGCCGGCGCCCTGCACCTCACCAATATTACGCCGGCGCGCGGCGCATTGCCGATCAAGATCGGCGAGGACACCATCGGCGCCATCGGCGTTTCCGGAGCGCCCGGCGGCGATAAGGACGAAGCCTGCGCCAAGGCCGGCATCGACAAGGTCGCGAACGAGCTGAAATAAGCCGGGGCGGCTGTTGAGACCTTCGGCGGCGCAGCGTCTGCCGCCCGATGCAGGGGCGACCTTGTGGCCGCCCCTGGCCCGTGTTCCGCCGCCATGGAAGTCTCGTGGGCAAAGCGAAGCGTGCTCACTCGGCCGCTGCGGCGCGGTGGGCGCGGCGCGCATCGTTCGACAAGCTCAGGAGCGCGCCGTTGCCCATCCTACGCGCGATTCTATTCGATCGAAACTCGCTCCAGAGTCGTTGCATCCGGCAACAGGGGCGACCACAAGGGTCGCCCTTCCACGTCACCGCCGCATCTGAAAGAAGCACAAGGCCGCAATCATCATCGCGCCGCCGAGCACCTGGAGCGGCGTCATGCGGTCGCCGAGCACGACAGCGCTGAGCGCCGCCGTCATCAGCGGCTCCAAATTCATGAACAATGCCGTGCGGAAAGGCCCGATCTGTTGCGTCGATACATAGAGGGCGACGATCGCGGCCGTGGTGGTGAAGCCGATGCCCACGAACGCGACCCAGGCGGAGGCGCCGTGCGGCCAATGCCAATCCCATGCCAGCAGCGACAGCGCCGCGAACACAAGCGTCGAAGACCACAACGTATACCAGGTCACAAGCCGCGCATCGGCCCCTTTGAGGGACGCGCGGGTGACGAGCAGCATAGCGGTGCGGCAAAGCGCGCCGCCAACCGCGGCGAGAAGGCCCAGCGCCGCAAGGCCCGACGGGTTCGCCCCGATGATCAGGGCAAGGCCGAAGAACGCAGCCAGCGCAATCGCAGCGCCCGTCACGGTCAGGCGGTCGACGCCCGCCACCGCGCCGAGAATGCCGGTCAGCAGCGGATAGATGAAATAGGTCAGGATGGCGATCGAGACCGGAACCAGTTCGATCGCCTTAAACAGGCTGAACAGGTTGGCGGTGAGCAGCACGCCCAGGGCCAATGAGACCCACCTCGCGCGCGGCGACAGCGCGACAGCTCCTTTGCCGAGCTGCAACCAAAGGAAGACGAAACCGATGCCGAGAATGCTGCGAAATGTCAGCAGGCTCATCACGTCGGCCCCGCCTTCCAGTGCCAGCTTGCCGAATATGTCCGAGAGCGTGAACATCGCCGCGGCCGTGAGCACGGGGCCGAGCTGGCGCAATAGGTCGCGGATGCCGGCCGTCGGCTGGGCGCTCACACTGCCTCGCGAGGAAGATTGCCGGCTCGAGCCGGCCGGGCTGAAATGGTAATCCCTTGAATAGCACAGCGAATATCGGGCCGGCAGCGCCTTGATGCAGCGCCGCTATGTCGGATACGCGCCGTGCTTGCAGCCTGGTTGAGCCATGGGTCCGGCCTCCGGCGGGCCCGATGACAAACTCCGCGAAACTTCCGGCGGCCTCGCGGCGTGGATAGGGCGGCCCCAGACTGCGCTGCGCTCATCCGGACCATTTGAGAAGCAAGATGGTGTGCATTCCGTCCACTCAGACTTCGGCGCTCGCCCGGCTTGCCACGGACGCCGACACGGCGCGACGGCTTCTCGATGACCTGAGCGAGTCCTTCGGGACGGGAGAGGCTGCGGTTGCAGCCTTTGAGGAGGCGGGCGGGTGGACCGTGGAGATCTACTTCGAGCAGCCTCCGGACGAGGTCGCCGTGAGGACTCTCTTCGGCGACCTTGCTGGCGATGCGGCGCGCGAACGCCTGACGTTCGCCGCTGTCGCCGCCGGCGATTGGGTGGCGCAGAGCCTCGCACGGCTCGTGCCCGTCGCAGCCGGCCGGTTTGTGATCCACGGCTCGCATGACCGCCATCGCATCGCGCCAAATCGGATCAGCATCGAGATCGAGGCGGGGCTCGCCTTCGGCACCGGGCATCACGGCACGACGCAAGGCTGCCTGGCAGCGCTCGACTGCATTCTTAACCGGCGGCGTCCGCGCCGCATTCTCGATGTCGGCTGCGGGACCGGCGTGCTTGCCATCGCGGCAGCGCGGGCGACGCGGCGGCAGGTCGCTGCCGGCGACATCGATCCCGTCAGCGTTCGGGTGGCGCGCGACAATGCCCGTCGCAACCGCGTCGGCGCGCTTGTCAAGGTCGTTCATGCGAATGGCGTCTCCGACCGCCGCATGCGGGCGCGCGGGCCATTCGATCTCGTGTTCGCCAATATTCTGCTGGGCCCGCTTAAGCGGCTGGCCAATCCGATCCGCCGGGTCACGGCGCCGGGCGGCCGCATCGTGTTATCAGGGTTGCTGCCAGGCCAGGCCAATGCGGCGCTTGCGGCTTGTCGGATCCTTGGTCTCGTGCTCGAACGACGCATCCTCGTCGACGGGTGGATCACGCTGGTTCTGGCGCGGCCGGCGGCACGAATTGTGAACGTTGGTAGGGCGGCCAAAGGCGGCCGAGGCGTTGCGGTGTTGGCATGAATTTGCCTCGCGCGCCTTTGCCCAACCCCACAGGCGCGACGAAAATTGTGAGGCCTCGGCAAATGACGCTAAGATACGATCATGAACGGAAACATCGCGAAAAACTTCCACGCTGAGTTTCAGACCTTCGACGATCCCGCAGAGACCTCAGAGTCGGCTTCCCGACTCGCGGCGCTGCGCGCGGAGCTGGCGCGTCGCGGGCTTGACGGATTCGTGGTCCCCCACGCCGACCGCCACCAGGACGAATACCTGCCGCCGAGCGAGGAGCGGCTTGCGTGGGTCACCGGCTTCACGGGATCGGCGGGCGCTGCCATCATCCTCGCCGATCATGCAGCGCTGTTCGTCGACGGCCGCTATACGCTCCAGGCCCGCGACCAGACCGACCCCAAGCTGTTCGCCATCGAGCATCTCGTCGAAAAGCCGCCGACCGCCTGGATCGAATCCAACCTCAAGGCCGGGCAGAAGCTCGGATTCGATCCCTGGCTGCACACGGCTGAGGGGGCCGAGCGGCTCGCCAGGGCCTGCTCCAACATCGGCGCGATCCTGGTGGCCACCGAGCCCAACCCGATCGATGCGGCCTGCCGCAATCGCCCGCCGCCGCCCCACGGCGCGATCGTGCCGCATGACCTGAAATTCGCCGGCGAGCCTGCGGCGCAGAAGCTCCAACGCATTCGCGCCGAGATCGCGAAGCTCAACGCCGATGCGCTTGTGGTCTCCGATCCGCACGCGGTCGCCTGGACGTTCAACATTCGCGGCGCCGATGTGTCCCACACGCCGCTGCCGCTCGCTTTCGCCGTCATCCGCGCAGACGCTGCGCGCCTTTACGTCGATGAGAGCAAGCTGACTGACGCCGCGCGCGGCGCGCTCGCGGGGCTGGCCGACATCAGATCGGAAGATGTTTTTGCGCAGGACCTGGCTGCGCTCGGCGCCGAGCACCTTGTGGTCCGGCTCGATCAGGCCACCGCAGCCCACGCCATCGCGCAGGCGATCACGGCCAACGGCGGCAAGGTTGTGCGCGGATCAGATCCGATCGCCGTCATGAAGGCGGTGAAGAACGAAACGGAGATCGCCGGCAGCCGCGCCGCCCATCGCCGGGACGGCGCCGCCGTCACAAACTTCCTCGCCTGGTTCGATTGCCTGGCGCCCGGCGGCGACCTCACGGAAATCGACGCCGTCGAGGCGCTCGAGACCTTCCGCCGCGACACCGGGCTGCTGCGCGATGTTTCGTTCCCGACCATTTCGGGCGCTGGCCCGAACGGCGCCATCGTGCACTACCGCGTCACCCGCAAGAGCAACCGCAAGATCGCGCCCGGCGAGCTGTTTCTCATCGACTCCGGCGCGCAGTACGAGGACGGCACCACCGACATCACCCGCACCGTGATTGTCGGCGATGCGAGCCCTGAGATGTGCGACCGTTTCACCCGCGTGCTCAAAGGGCATATCGCGATCGCGCGCGCGGTTTTCCCCGACGGGGTCTCCGGATCGCAGCTCGATAGCTTCGCGCGCACCTATCTGTGGGCGGCGGGGCTCGATTTCGACCACGGCACGGGCCACGGTGTCGGCAGCTATCTCTCGGTGCACGAGGGTCCCGCCCGCATCGCCAAGCTCGGCACCGAGGCGCTGAAGCGGGGAATGATCCTTTCCAACGAGCCGGGCTACTACAAAGCGGGGCACTACGGCATCCGCATCGAAAATCTGGTGCTGGTGGCTGAGGCGCCGGCAGTCGAGGGTGGAGAGAAGCCTGTCAACCGCTTTGAAACCCTGAGCCTCGCGCCGATCGACCGCCGGCTGATCGACCGCCAGCTCATGACGCCGGAAGAAATCGACTGGCTCGATGCCTATCACGCCGAGGTGCGAGAGACGCTGATGCCGCTGGTTTCTGCCGACACGCGGGCGTGGCTCGCCGCCGCCACCGCGCCGCTGGCAAGGGGTTAGTCCAGTAAAATTCAACGAGCGCTGCTCACCGCAAAATTTCGAATGCGCGATCGCGGTTACGCCCAAAGCGATAGATCGCAAAGTGGTCGTCGAAGCTTGCCGCGCGCACGAGACCCAGGCGCTCCATCACAGCGAAGCTCGTGCGATCCACGATCGAGAAGCCCTGGTCTGGGAACGCTTCGCCGATGGTCCAGGCCGCATCGAGATCCGCAGCTAGCACTTTCTCCAATTGCGCGGCGCCGCGCCGCATGGCCAGCCAGAACTGCTCGGCCGCTTTCCGGTGCACGCGGGCATTCAGCAAGGTCCAGGTTTCGACCAGGACATGATCCGTTAGTACCGGTGCAACGAGTTCGGTTAGGATTTTCTTCGCACGCGCATTTTGCCGGTCGCGGACGTTGGCGGCTCCGAACCATACCGAAGTATCGACGAAGACGCTCAACGACGAACCGCAGCGGATCGGGCGCGCCGGTGCGGCCGGCTGCTTTTGCGCGCGGTCTTGCGCACGTGCTCGGCCCACATGGCTTCCCCTAGCATTTGGTCCTTGTCACGCGCGATGTCGGTCGGTTCGCGCGACGCGCCAAGATCAAATACGAGCGAGATATGCGTGTTGCGCCTTGGCTCACCGAGATCACGCGCGACCAGGCGACGCACATATTCGGCAAAAGAAAGCCCGAGCTCAGCCGCTTTGGCATGCGCACGCCGCTGCAGCTCCGCATCCATGGTAATTTGAGTTCTTGCGTTCATGATGGCGCCATCATGCCATCAATACGCGGGCGTTGCAACCGGCCGCTATCGCTCGCCCGCATCTCCGAACTTGCCTCCGATAGCGGCGGTCGTGATGCGCTGCCGATGGTCTTTTTGCATAACGATGGTTCGCTGGTCCCCGTGGAATTCGTCACGAATGGAGACAAAGCCGCGCCTTTGATAAAAGCCCTCCGCCGTAATGGACGACGGCACGCAAAGGGATGGCCACGGATTGCTCGCGAGCGAGACCCTCCGAGACGTCCATAAGCTGCGCGCCGATGCCTTTGCCTTGATGAGCGGGATCGACATAAATGCTGCGAATCACGCTGCCGTTCAGGCTCGCCGCGCCAACGACCGCACCATCGACAACAGCTACGTAAGCCGGTCGTGTTGTCAGCCGTGCAGTGCCGCGACCTTCTCGGGCGAAAAGTTCTCAGCAACCGAAGCTATGACGTGCGGAGGGTAATCGCGTCCATTCGTTTCGTGCAGAGCGCGGAGGATCACGCGGCTGATTGCCCCAGCGTCATGTGGCAGAGCAGGTCTGATTTCCGGTACGACTCTCATCACGGTGACCTGCCCGTTCGTGGCCCTTCACATCATCGCAGGTTCGCAACCGCTCGGCAGCGATCTGAGGCATAGCGGACGCGGCCACCGGGCACGTTATCATGCGATCAAAAGTCCGGCTTCGAAGCCTCGGGGATCGGGAACAGGCCCTGGTTGAAAAAATCTCCATTGTTCTCGGAGCAGACCGTCTCCTTTATCGGACCGTCCACCTTGAACCAGCGTTGCATCATGGTGAGCGGTTCGTTGAACGCGTCGGGGTCCTCGACCGTCACCAGCGCGGTCATGTTCTTGCCGCCGGGCTCGATGGTGAAGCGCTCGACGACATGCAGCTTTTCGCTGTGCGGCGTGCGAAAATTATCGATGTAGCTGTTCTTGGTGGAGAGGCCGACGGTATCGACCACCAGCGTGTTGCCGTCCTCGTAATGGCCGATCGACTCGCCGAACCACGACGGCGTGATATGCTCCGAATGCTGGTCGGTGAGAAAGATGCGGCGCACCATATGGTCGCGCTGCCACATCATCCAGACCTCCTTGGGAGTTTGGATGAAATAAAGCGGCTCGAACGGATAGAGCAGTTGACCCGGGACGCCGCCCGGATAACAGCGGGCCTGAGCTGCGAACGGTATCGCCATCTCGTTCGCCAGCGCTGCGTCGTTCGATGCCTGCATCAGCGCCGCGGCCCAGGGCTTGAGCACCGGGTCCTTCGCATTGCCGATACGCTTCGTCGGTTGAGTGCCGGTGCGCGCCGCCTCGGCATTGCTGGTGAAGGGATGGGCGGGATCGGGCTTGATCGGTCCGTGGCCATGCCCCGGCGGCGGATCGCGCCAATCCGCCACGTTGGTCTGCCAGCCGAACTCGGCCGAAGCAAATTGGGGAATGGTCTTGTTTGGTTCTGCTGCCGCCGTCGCCAATGCGCTCGCGGCAAGGAGGCCGAGAATCACGGAGCCCGCCGCGGTGGAGCGCCGCAACGCCGATCTGATGCCGTTCGCATGGGTCATGAGGTTCTCCTTGAGATGGCTCCGGCGAACGCCAGAATTGGCCGCGATCATCATATGCCAGGATTTCAGCTTGCGAAACATCTTGACTCGACGGCCTGCAAGATGCAGGGCCGCATTGATCGCCTGGGTAGAGCAAGCAGCCCATGCTTTTCGGCGCCCAAGCACTCAATGCGGCCCTGCATCTTCCTCCGATTTCATTCTCCGGTCGCCGCTGCCGCTAAGTCAGCGCCAATGGGGCGACCCTTCGCCCCGCTTCGCGCTACGGTCTCAGCCGCCCCGCAAGCTGACGACCAAGGTACCGTCCCCCTACATCGACATTACAGAATGGCCAGGCGTTCGCCGATGGCAACCAGCCAGATCGCGGCAGCGAGAAGAAGCGCGACACCAACCGCGGCAGAGCCCATGTCCTTGATCCGGCCAATGCCCGGATGGAGGGTCGGAGCGACGTGATCCGCGAGTTTTTCGATTGCGGTATTAAGCAATTCGACAACGACGAGAAGCAAGAGCACGGCGATCAGCGCGACCCGCTTCCAGGCGTCCGGCGTGATCACAAAAGCGAGCGGCACCGCGAACGCAAGTGCCGCCAGCTCCTGACGAAACGCCTGCTCGCTGCGGGTCGCCGCAATAAGCCCATTCCACGAATTCACGGTGGCCCGCAACCATCGATCCATCGAACACCCCGGCGATTCAACTTGGCGGCCACCGTAAGCCCGACCCCGCCCCGCGCGGGGGCGCAGACAGGAGGGCCCGCCACCGACCGGCTTGCCGGCGAATATCTCTCTATGTCATATTTCTGTCATGCATGGCGTGGGGTTGTGAGACGATGAGTCACGGGGGCCGCGAGGCAGCGAAGGCGGCTTCCTCCCAAGGGGCAGAGATTGCAGACCGGGTCGCGGACGGCCTGTGGGCGCGCGCAAGCGAATGGCGGCGCGACCCGGCGCGCTTGCTGTTTGCACCCGACGGCACCCTGAGCCGTGGCCTCATCTGTACCGTCGCGGCCCTTTTTACACTTCCGACGGTGGACTATTTCTGGAAGTATGAGGGCGGAGCCGCCAACCTGTTTTTTGTTTCATCGATCACGCTGACATTGGCGGCGTGCCTGATGCTGGTGTTTCGCCGTGTGCTGGTGGCCTCTGTCCTGGTCAACGCCATTATTGGCATCGTTGCCACTGTGGCCTGGGCGAAGCACCAGGCCATGGATATGGCATTCCATGCCTATGACATCGTCTTTTACCTGAGTTCACGGCCGACGATCGCCTTTCTGTGGCGGAATTTTCGAGCTGACGTGATCGCCCTCATCGCTGCCTTGGCGGCGACCGCAATAGCAGCCGCGCTCGCTTACCGCTTCGATACCAAACGGGTGGATCGGCGAGGCGTCTTTGTGGCGGCGGTGCTGCTCGCGCTCGTGTCGGTGGGCGCCGCGTTCGTCAAGGGAGAGCGCCGGCACATGCAATATTACTGGAACGGGCGCCACATATCTTCATTCTATTCATCCTGGGCGGAGACGATTGAAACGTTGTGGCGCGGCCAGTTGATCGAGGCCGCTTCCTCCGCGCCAGGCCCTCATTTTGCCGTGCCGACCGAGTGCGTCCCCACGACAAAGCCTCCGCACATCATCCTTATTCATCAGGAATCGCTGGTGCCGCCCGGTCATTTTCCGACGCTCCTGTATGACCATGGCCTCGACCGCCTGTTCGCCTCCCATGACGGCAAGGAGCACCGCCTGCGGGTCGAAACCTATGGCGGGGCGTCATGGCTCACCGAGTTCTCGGTCCTGACGGGTCTGTCCACCAGATCCTTTGGCGGCATGAGCCAATTCGTGCAGCCGCTCATGGCCGGCAAATTGCGCGATACCTTGCCGGAGACGCTGCTGCGCTGCGGTTATCGGACCGTGGTGTTCTATCCGCTCATGCGCAATTTCGTGTCGAACGGCAAATTCTATGCGTCGGTCGGCTTGAAGGAAATCTTCGATGCGGAGGACCAGGCCGCCAAAACCGATAACGAGCGCGACCGGTTCTACTTCGGCAACGCGCTCGACGAGATGGCTCGGCACCTCCAAAATTCCCGGCAGCCGCTCTTCACAATGATCTTCACGATGGCCACCCACAGCCCCTATGACTCCCCCTATATGCCGGAGGTCAACGTGCCGGGAGGCGGCCCAGGCACCGATCCCGAAATGAACGAATACCTGCGGCGGCTTGCCATGGCCCGCATCGACTACGACGACATGCTCCGCGAGATTGCGCGGCGGTTTCCGGGCGAGCGGTTTCTGATCGTGCAATACGGCGATCACCATCCGATCGCAACCCGCACCCTGCTGGGATTGAACAACAAGCTCGATGCCGAGGACATATCGTTGCCGCCCGAGTCTCCCGGCTTCATCACCTACTACGCGGTCGACGGCGTCAACTACCAGCCGCCGGCGTTGCCCGCTGTTGAGACTTTGGATGTGCCCTATCTGCCGCTCGTCATTCTCAATGCCGCACGATTGCCGCTGTCGGATTCCTTTCGCGAGAGGCAGAGACTGCTCAATGCCTGCAACGGCCGCTACTACACTTGCGAACCGCGTGGGGCCATCCTGGCGTTCCACCGCCGCATGATCGATTCCGGCCTCATCGATGCGCATTAAATGGAATGAACTCGTGGGTGGGCAAAGGCGCCCCTTCGACAAGCTCAGGAGTGCGCCCACCACCCCTCGGCGCGGCGTTTCGAGGGCGGGTGGGCGCGCTTCGCTCTGAGCTTGCCGACGAGTGCCCGCCCTACGGCCGAAAGACCCACGGCCCCTGCGAGTCACATCAGCCACTCGGCATCCGGATCTTCCTCCGGCAGCGGCGCGACCACAACCTCGACGGCGACATCCGCGTCGATGGTGATCGTGGTTTTTGGCGCCTCGTAGCCGGACTTCCAGACATGAAGATCGTAGGCGCCTTTCGGCGCCATGAGTTCCGCAAAGCCGGAGCTGCCAGTTGCCGCCCGATAGGCGCCGAGCCGCACTTGCGCGTCTGCCACCGGCAACGCAGTCAATTGTTCGACGACCTTGACGGTCAGCCTGTGCTCGGGCGGGTCGACGATTACGATGCTGAACCGGGATGAGGAGCCCTCGTGCGCAAGCGCGAGATCGGTGGGAGCGAACTTGACCGACCACGAAAACATCCCCGCCTCGGCCGGCGCAATCAAGCTGAGTTCCGTCCAATACAACGCGCTGGTGCCGGGCCACGGCGTGTCGCCGAGAACGCCGCTCGCCAGCACCATGCCCGCGGGATTGCACACCTCGATCTGAGCGCCCGCAAGATTGCAGCCGGCGGCGGATTTCGCTCCGACCTTGATGGCGAATGGACGGCCGGTGACCACCGGCGACGGGATCGCCCACACGGCAAGACTCGTTTCGTGCGGGCGAATCCGAACCGGCACCCGGAGCTGGCCTGCGCCATGATGCCAACCGGCACTCTCGTGAGCCGCACAGGAGACGCGCCACACGTATTCGCCGGGCTGCAGCGGCGCTTTGAGGGCGATGCGCCGCGCCGGCGTCTCCCCTCCCCCTTGTGGGAAAGGAGAAGAGGGCAGCTTGACCGTCGCGCCAGCGTTATCCGGCCCTGTTACCTCAAGCGGAACGCCAGAGAGGTCGCACCCGGCCGGGCACGACGCCACAACGGTCAGCGCGAACTCAGCGCCGACTGCGGCCTCCGCCGGTCCGTCCACCGTAATGACGGTCGCATGCGCAGGGGCGCCCGCGCTCATGCGCGCGGTCCCGTCTCAAGGTCGCGCGGCGCTCTCATGCGCTGCGTTTCGCAGCGTGGCGGCCGGCGATGCGCCCGAACACCAGGCAGCGTGCGAGACCATGCTGAGCGAACCCGCCCTGGGATTCGCCGGCGCAATAGAGGCCCGGGATAACCTCACCATGTATGTCGACCACCTCGGCGTTGGGCGTCGTGCGCAGTCCCGTGAGCGTGTCGTGCAGGATCGGCGTCGACCACGCCGCATAGAAAGGCGGCGTCTCGATCTTGTACGTCGGGGTCGGCTTCTTGAAGTCCTGATCGACGCCGGCGGCGACGAAGCTGTTGTATCGGCTCACGGTTTCCTGGAGCACTGCGCCCGACATCTGCTGTTTCTGATACGGATTACGGATCTTGCCTGCGAGTTCGCCGATGGTGTCGGCGCTGAAGAAGAAGCCGTCGGGATCGACGTTGGGCGGCTTTGGGTTCCACTTCTCGCGCGCCGCCGCATCGGCATCGAAGATCGCCCAGATCGGCCCGCCGCCGTTGAGCTTTCCGGGCTCGCCGCTGGACGCCATGGCGGCGGCGAAGAACTTATACGAGCCGTCCGCCTCGTTCCAGAACCGCCGGCCGGCCTGATTCACGAAGATGACATCCTGCCAGTCTTGCACCGTGAGGCCGGTCGCCTTGGCGAGGTGGAACATCGGGCTTTCAGGTTGATACACCAATGTGGCGTAGCCCCAGCGGCAGCCGATATGGCGGGTCTTGGTGATGGCCGCCCCTGCCTCCGCGGTCTGGTTGGCTGTCGCCCAGAGCGACGCCCCGATCTCCATGGCGGCAAGCTCGCCGTCGGCGCCCTGGTGGACGTACGGCATGCAAGCCTGCTGGTACTCCTCGGTCAAGCGCGGATCGAAGGTGCGGCGGAAATTTACGTTGCCGGTATGGCCGCCGGTCGCGATGATGACGCCCTTGCGCGCCTCGATATTGATGATCGCGCCGTCGTGGCTTGCTGTGATGCCCAGCACCTTCCCGGAACGGCCCTGCTCCCGGATGATGCTCTTCATCTCGTGCTGAAGCAGAATTTCCGCGCCCTTCTGCCGCGCGGCGACCTCAAGCTGGCGAACGAGACCTGAACCGTTGCGGCCGCGGCCCGGCGCAATCAGCTGGCTCGCGATCGGCCACTCGACTGTCACGAACGTGCGCGGCACTGTCGAAGCGCGCTCAGGGCCGATCGGCCGCTCGTTGAACTTGACGCCGTTCTCGATGAGAAAATTGAAGGTCGGGACATTCTCGTCGGCAAACACCCGCACCAGATCGCGGTCGTTATAGCGCGCATCAAGAGTGTCGTGGCGCGTCCAGTCGGCAAAAATCTGATCGGGCGAATCCTTGATGCCGGCCTTCTGCTGCAGGGCATGGCCGCCGCCGAGATGCACGCGGCCGCCGCTGAGGATGCCGCGGCCCCCGATATCGTAGTTCTCGTCGACGACGATGACGGAGACCCCGTGGTCGCGCGCCGTGATGGCCGCCGGCAGCCCGGCGACGCCCGCCCCGATCACCACCACATCCGCCGAGCGATCCCACTTGCGCTGCGATGCGCTTTGGGCATTCGCGTGCGGGGCGCCGGCCGCGGCCACGGCGATGCCGGCCGCACTGGTCGATAGGAAGGCGCGCCGGCTGACCTCGCCCAAGGCGGCCCTGTCATGATCGGTGGCGTTCTTGCCCATGTTTCCTCCCGCTCGATTCCGAGGCAATAGTCTTGACTTTGCCAGAGGCTGGGTCAAGGCGCAGCGCCTGATTGCTTTTGCGGCCGACCTGTGCCACCGAATCCAAAATTGAGGGCGCGCATGAAGGCCATCGCTTTATCTGCAATCGTTCTCCTCACATGCGCTTCAGCCTCGGCGCAGGAGCCCGGTTCAATTGGCTACCGCACTGTCGCGGACGCTCTTGCGGCGCTTCGCAAGGACCCCACTGCGAAATTCTCCACGCAAGCAGGTTGGGTCATAGTCGACGTCCGCGAAGGTCCACATTACGGCCTTTGGTCATTCACACCGAACACCCATCCAGCGTACCCCGCGGCGATGAGGCGAACCCCAACAGAAGTTGGAGGCGCTATCTACCTTACTATGCAGGTCCGTTGTGAAGCCGCAAAGCGCGTATGCGCTCAATTGGTCGAGGACTTTAAGAAGCTCAACGAGCAAATGAAGCGTGATATTCAGAGCCGCCATAAGAGCAGCAAGTGACCGGCACAATAGATTTGCTTCCTCTTAAACTGATCGCGGTGGCGGTTGCGGCCCTTGCGGTGTCCGCCAGTTCAAATGCGGCGGTCGCGGCCGAGCATAAATGCGATCCCGTCACAGACCCCGGCTGGAGCGTGGTTCCGGAGCGCGAAGTGTTGAGCCAGAGCGACGGCCCGCCTTACCAATCGGGAACAGAGTGGTTCGTTGATCGCATCACCACTGTGCTGCCGTTCTGTCACTACTTCAATTCGATCGGCGTCTACAGCATGCGCTCCTATTCGCTCGACCCGGTGGTGACCCGGGAACGAGTCGCCATTTGCCGGCAAAACGGGAGTGACAGCGTTGCGGTTGCACCCTATCGGGGTCCGTGTCCGCCGCGGTAGCGGCTGTTCCAGAGGAACATGCGCGCTGGATGACGGTTAGTGAAATGCCGAGCCGCCCTGACAAGCGCAATGCGGGCGACGGGAGGCTTGAGCAGGTTCCGGGGAAGTCGGGGCAGCCTGAGCAAAGAGGCGCTCGTCGTGATGGGCTCACGCGGTCGGGGATGGGGCGTGCTTCGCCTTGGTCAACGCTGCACATGATCCCACTTTAACCGAAATTTCGATCAAGACGGCTCTTTGATTGATCGAGAAGCTGGCGGGCCGCGACAGAATAACATGACAAGCCGGCACGCCGACTGGAGCGGCCTTCGTCTCTGTCGCGACGGAGGCCGTTCTGGCGCTCTGAGGACAGCCGCAACAATAACTGCTTCACTTCATCCGCCAACCAGAAAACAACCGAAAGTGGACAAAACTCCAGATGGCCCTATAATAGATATGGTTTCCATTGTCAGGGGAGACGATATCACAGCACGCAATAGCAACAGATTTTAAAATTCCCTGTTATTTTCCCTGTTCTCAGGGAAAGTGGTATTTCAGTACGGCGCTGTCGATCTTTGAACGATTGGCGGCGAAAGTGTCGTTATGCCGCGACGCCATATGCTCGATACATGACCGTGTCGTGGCGATAACCACCATCGCCGGTTCGCAATAGCGGAAATGATTCAGTTAATGTTGCCGCTTTCCTAAGGGTTGTCCGCGAAATAATCGCTTTCAATTATTGCGCGGAGGCGCAGCAGAATTCCTCTCGCGCAAGCGGGGGAGGGTCAGGGAGGGGGCTGGCGCCGCGAGGTAAACCCCTCCCTCGCCCTCCCCCGCTTTTGACGCTTTTGAGGAGGAGATGGCATGTGGCGCGGCTGTTCTCCATTTGGGCTACGTTCTTTCCGCAGCATCATTTTGGCGCGGGTGCGGCAAGGGAGCGCTTGAGATGACCTCGCGCAAATGCTTCGAGGTCATGATCGGCTAAAGACCCACCCAGGCAATGGCCGCTGGCCGCCGGAAGCAGCGCGCTTGGCCATGTCCCATAAGCGCAGGGCCGCTTCGCCTTGAGTGCCGTCTTGCGCCGAGGGGGCTAGGCAAAACCCGGCCTTAAGCAGACCGCGGAGAATAAGTGAATTGAGAGCCTGTCGTGCCCCGCTTCAAGCGGGGCATCCTGTAACCATCGGCTTTGACCGTTGTCTCAAAAGCAGCCCCGAAGGTTATTGGATCGCCCGGTCAAGCCGGGCTGATGACACTCATCTTCGAGGAGCTATTCTTCACGATGTCCAAAGCTGGTCTCCTCCAGAGAGAACCGGAGAGAACGAGGATGGTCCGATGAGCTATGTTCCTCACACCGAGCGCGAGCGGCGAGATATGCTTGCCGCGATCGGAGTTGACCGCGTGGAGGATCTGTTTGCGGCCGTACCGGCGCGAGTTCGATTTCCGGAACTGGACCTTCCGCCGGGCCTTGCCGAACTCGATCTTGTGCGCGAGATGCAGGCGCAGGCAGCGGGGAATTTTCCTGCCGACCCTGCGCGTTCGTTCCTCGGCGCCGGCGTTTACCACCATTTTCGACCGAGCACTGTCGACTACGTTCTATCTCGGGGGGAGTTCTACACCTCCTACACGCAGTACCAGCCCGAGGTCAGCCAGGGGATGCTGCAAGCGCTATTTGAGTACCAAAGCATGATCTGCCGGCTCACTGGCATGGAGGTGAGCAGCGCCAGCCACTATAACGGCGCAACCGCAACGGCCGAGGCTGTCCTGCTGGCGCTCAACGCGGCGTCGGGCAAGCGCAGAAAGGTCGTGATATCGCCCGCCGTCCACCCGCAATACCGAGAGGTAGTGAAAACATATCTCGGCGGCGCACATGCCGGGATTGTGGTCGGCGACGACGATGGGACGGCCGACGTGGCGCGGCTTAAAGCGCTGATCGGCCCGGATACGGCGGCGCTCGTCATCCAGAATCCCAATTTCTTCGGCCAATGGGAACCGATCGAGGGCCTGGCCGATGCGATCCATCGCGCCGGCGGCCTCTTTATCGTCGTCGCGGATCCGATCTCCCTCGGCCTGTTCCGGCCGCCCGGCGCGTATGGGGTGGACGTCGTCGCTGCGGAAGGCCAGCCGCTCGGCATTCCGCCCAATTTCGGCGGGCCGCATCTTGGAATCTTTGCTGCGCGCATGGCGCATGTGCGGCGGCTGTCCGGCCATCTGGTCGGCGAGACGGTCGATGCCGATGGCCGCCGCGGCTATGTGCTGACGCTTGCCACCCGCGAGCAGCACATTCGCCGCGCCAAAGCGACCAGCAACATCTGCACCAATTCCGCGCTGTGCGCGGTCGCCGCCGCGGTCTATCTCGCGACGATGGGCAAGCGCGGCCTGAGAGAGGTCGCCGAGCTTTGCTACCACAAGAGCCACTATGCCGCGGCGGAGATCGGGAAGCTGAAAGGATTTGCTGTCAATCCGCAGGCGCCGACGCAGCCGTTCTTCAAGGAATTCGTGGTGCGCCTGCCGGGGCCGGCGGCCGAGATCAATGCGCGCCTGCGCGAGCAATATGGAATCATCGGCGGCTACGATCTCGGCGGCGACTATCCGCACCTGAAAGACCATATGCTGATCGCGGTGACAGAACTCAACACCCGCGCCAGCATCGATCAGTTGGCGATGGCGCTTGGAAAGGTTACGGCCTGATGCACGACACAATAGCGACCGTCTATGAGCTGAGCGCGCCCGGACGCGCCGGAATGGACCTGCCGGCGAGCGACGTGCCCGCGAGCGATCTCCCAGCGGAGGAAGTGCGCGCGGATTGCGGTTTGCCCGAGCTGTCGCAGCTCGATGTGGTGCGCCACTACCTCGCTTTGTCGCAACGCAATTTCGGCGTGGATTCGGGCTTTTATCCGCTCGGCTCCTGCACCATGAAGTTCAACCCGAAAGTCAACGAAGCGATCGCGCGAATGCCGGGCTTCTCCGAGGCGCACCCGTTGCAACCTCAAGAAACCGTGCAGGGCAATCTTGCGCTGATGTTCGAGCTGCAGCGGTGGCTCGCGGAGATCGGCGGCTTCGCCGGCGTTTCGCTTCAGCCCAGCGCCGGCGCGCACGGCGAATTCACCGGTCTCCTGATGATGCGCGCCTTTCATCGCGAGCGCGGCGACATCAAACGGACCCGCATCATCATTCCGGATTCTGCCCACGGAACCAACCCGGCTTCGACCACGATGGCGGGTTTCACGGCGGTCGAGGTTCCTTCCAACGGGCGCGGCAACATTGACCTGGAGGCTGTGCGGGCGGCCTGCAACGACACGCTTGCCGGCATCATGATCACCAACCCGAACACGCTCGGCCTTTTCGAGGAGCGCATCGGAGAGGTCGTGGAGCTCGTGCATGCGTGTGGCGGGCTTGTCTACGGCGACGGCGCCAACCTCAACGCTGTCGTCGGCATCGTGCGTCCCGGCGATCTCGGCTTTGACGTGATGCACTATAATCTGCACAAAACTTTCTCCACGCCGCATGGCGGCGGCGGTCCCGGCTCGGGACCGGTCGGCGCCTCGGCGCGGCTGAGAGACTTCCTTCCCGGGCCCGTCGTGGAAATGGCGAACGATCCGAACGGCCCGCGCTATCGCTTGGCAATGCCTGTGAAATCGATCGGGCGCGTATCGCCTTTTTGCGGAAATTTCGGGATGTTTGTTCGCGCCTATGCGTATATTCGCCAGCATGGCGCGGCGGGTCTGCGGGCGAATTCCGAGCATGCGGTGCTCAACGCCAACTACCTCCGCGTTAAGCTGCGCGATGCTTTCAAGGTGCCGTTCGAGCGCATCAATATGCATGAGTTCGTGTGCAGGGGCGCAGTCGACGGCGCCGGGGTGCGAGCGCTCGACGTCAGCAAGCGCCTTCTCGATTACGGCTTTCATCCCCCCACCAACTACTTTCCGCTGATTGTGCCGGAAGCCTTGATGATCGAGCCGACGGAGACGGAATCGAAGCCGACTCTCGACGCCTTTGTTGAGGCGATGACGGCGATCACGAAAGAGGCCCGCAGCGATCCCGCGCAGGTCAAGGCCGCTCCGCATCGGACGCCGGTCAGACGCTTGGACGAGGTCAAGGCCGCGCGCGAACTGGTGCTGTCTGACCGCGCCGCCCTCTCCCTCGGCCCCCTCCCTGGCCCTGCCCCGCAAGCGGGGGAGGGCAGTGGGCCGGGAGGGGGAAGGAGACGGCGGGATGAGTGAGCCGGCGCCGACGGGCGAACTCAAGCGCACGCCGCTTCATGCACTGCACCTGCGCCTCGGCGGGCGCATGGTGCCGTTCGCAGGTTATGACATGCCGGTGCAATATGCTTCCGGCATCATCAAGGAGCACCTGCACACGCGCGCAGCCGCCGGTCTGTTCGACGTCTCGCACATGGGGCAGATCGCGCTGCGTCCGCGCTCCGGCCGCGTCGTGGACGCGGCGCAGGCGCTCGAAGCCTTGCTGCCGGGCGACATACTGGGAGTTGCGGCGGGGCGGCAGCGTTATGCGGTGTTGACCAACAGCGCGGGCGGCATTCTCGATGACCTGATGGTGTCGAATCACGGCGATCATCTGATGCTGGTCGTCAATGCAGCCCGCAAGGCTTTTGACGAAAGCCATCTGCGATCTCATCTGTCCCAATCCTGCGTAGTCGAGCCGCTGAATGATCGGGCCCTCCTTGCGCTGCAGGGACCTTTGGCGGAAGCAGTTCTGGCGCCGTTTGCGCGCGACGTGCAGGCATTGCGTTTCATGGATGCGGGCGTCGTCACGCTCATGGGCGCGACGTGCTTCGTGTCGCGCTCCGGCTACACGGGCGAGGACGGCTTCGAGATCAGCGTGCCGGCGGAGGCGGCCGAGCCGCTGTGGAATGCGCTGTTGCGCAACCCTGCGGTCGCGCCGGTCGGGCTTGGCGCGCGCGACAGCCTGCGGCTTGAGGCGGGCCTTTGCCTCTACGGCGCCGACCTTGATGAAACGACAACGCCTGTTGAGGCAGCCCTCGAGTGGACGATCGGCAAGGCTCGCCGCCCTGGCGGCGAGCGCGCCGGGGGGTTTCCGGGAGCCGAAGTGATCCTCGGGCAGCTGCCCCCACCCTACCCTCCCCCGCATGCGGGGGAGGGTAGGGTGGGGATTACCCGTCTGCGCGTGGGGTTGCGGCCGGAAGGGCGGGCGCCGGTACGCGCCGGCGCGCCGGTATTCCGTAACGAAGGCGACGCTGCGCCGGTCGGCGTGGTGACGTCCGGCGGATTCGCCGTGAGCCTCAATCTCCCTGTCGCCATGGGATATGTGCCGCCCGACGCGGCCGCGCCAAGCACGCGGGTCTTTACGGAACTCCGCGGCAGGCGGCTCGGCCTGATCGTTTCGAAGCTGCCATTCGTGCCAGCGCGTTATAAACATCGATAGGAGCTTTGGAGGCGGCGATGCTCAAATTTACCAAGGATCACGAGTGGCTGCGCATGGACGGCGACATCGCCACCGTAGGGATCACTGCTTTCGCGCAGGAGAAGCTTGGCGATCTCGTCTTCGTCGAATTGCCGAGCGTCGGAGCGACGTTCGCCAAGGGCGCGGTCGCCGCAACCGTCGAATCCGTGAAAGCGGCCGCTGACGTTTATGCGCCGGTTGCGGGCGAAGTGATTGCGGTCAACGACAAGCTTGCCGAGCAGCCCGGCCTCGTCAATGGTGAGCCGACCGGCGAAGGCTGGCTTTTCAAAATGAAGCCGGCCGACGTTGCGGAGGTCGACGCGCTTCTGGACGAAAAAGCCTACGATGCGCTGACGGCGGCCGAGAGCCAGTAGCACGTCGTCCGTGAAAAATTCCCAAGGTGTTGAGCAGACTCGCGAATCGTCGCAAATCGCGGGATAAAATTTGCAAGGTTTTGAGGTTTTGCGCGAATTGTTGCAAATTCCTTGCAAACTGCCGGAGGCATCGGATTCTTCCACCGCCCGGCGGAGCCGTGGCGATCAAGCTTTCGATTCCGGTCCGTTCTCGCTTCGATTCTGTATCGTTCGCGCCACGACCGCCCTGATATGAGATAAGCGAGCACTCTACGCGTCGATTTTTCGCGGACGACTAGAGCCTGTCCGGGTCAGGCTGAACCATGCTCCGGAGTCATGGATGGGCTTGTCCAGAATTGTCCCGGCCGCGATCAACGACTGGTGTCGGCACAACCGCCATCAGCCGTTGGCGGACCAGCGGGACGGCTGTCCGCCAGGCTCGCAGGCCATTACGCCTGCTACGGCATCACCGGGAATATCGCGCAACTCGGCCGGCGCTTCCGGCAGGCCGCAAAGTCGTGGCGCAAGCGGCTGGCCCGACGAACGCGCCCGCATGTCCTATCCTGGGACAGCTTCAACGCGATCCTCGAACGCCGCCCACTGCCCCACCCTCGGATCGTCCATCACTACGCCGCGCGCAACCAAGCTCTCCGGTGAAGAACCGGATGCGGGAAATCTGCACGTCCGGGACCGTGGGGGGCGAGGGCGGCAACATCCTCGCCTACCCGGCCGGAGGAGGCGGCGGCTTACGGCTTCGCATAATCCGCCCTACGACGTGGGGGCGGACGCCGGGTACCTTTGGAGAATCGCGTGAGCGCTCCGCCAGTGCGTCCCAAAAGACAAGCTGATGGATTACGCACCGCTGGGCGCTGATCCATCTGGGCTATCAAATTACGCAAGCCATCGCACCGCCAACACCAATATAGCGGTTGCCGCGATCCGTCACCCAGCCGCCCCGGTGGCCCTCACTTCGTGATATCGCCGTCCGCATTCGCAGCGGCAGCGTAAAGATAACGCAGCAGATTGACCTTATCGTCGCGCGGGAGGTCGAGCACGGCCTGGTAAAACGCGATCACGAGCGCGCAATAGGGCGCAAAGTCCGCAGGATCGAGCTTGGCGCGCCCCAGCAACTCCGTCTTGACTGACTGCTCTTTGAGGGCATTGAACACCGTCTCGAGATGCGGTCGCGCCTCCTCGGTGCTCATAGGCGCCACCGTCGTATGCGGGTTGGTGCTCGCAATGCGCTCGAGAACCGCCATGTCACGGACGAATTGAACAGGAAGCTCCTTGGCGAGGTTGCTGGTCAGCTTCGCCCCTTTGCTTTCGTCGCTCAAGGCGACGCAGCTCTCCGGATTGGAGGCCTGCAAGCCTTGCATATAGGCCAGAGAAGTCGCGGTGATCTCAAGCAGCACATCGCCCGACGCGATGGCAAGCAGGTGCTTGACGCTCTTGCGCAGCGCAGAGCGTGCGAGCGATAGAACTTCATCGTCTCGCGCGTTCCGGGCGCTATCTGCATAACGTTTCTTGAAACGTTCAAAAGCCGCGGGATCGTTGCGTTGAAGCGCCGCAACTGCGGGCAAACTCGCCACCGCAGCGGGCAGGCTGTCCGTTGCCGCCGTCACGGCTGCGCTTGGCGCGGCCGATGCGGCTTTCAAAGGCTTTGTGTCAGCGGACTGTCGCAGCGATCCCGGCCCAAGCAGGAACCAGCCAGCCCCCCCTAGTAAAAGGATGGCGAATAGCCCGACCGCTGCGCGTTTGTAACGCCTGCCGCCTCCCCGTGCGGCGGGCGTATGGTCGGCGGCTGCGGTCCGAACGCCCGTCCCATGTGCCGCAATATCGCGGCCTGCATCATCAAGGTCGACGGCTTTCAGCGTCCGTTTCCGGCCAAATCGGGAGGACCCACCTGTCTTGCCGCGATCCAGGGCGGGCCGCTCGGCGAGCATCCGCCACTCATCCGCGAAGATGTGTTCTCTGGGATCCTCCCGCGAAAGCGGATCCCCGCGCAGCGTAACGACCTCGGGCGACGGTCGCGTGCCGCGCCGGGGCGGCGCATAGAGCAGGGCCTCCTCGTTCGGAGAGCCCAGCCGCTCATCCGTCCACTCAGCATCATCAGGGGCGAGCGGCGCCTCGGTCAAGAGCCCCGGCACCTGCCGGGCTGGATGCCATTTTTGCCAGCCGCGCCGCCAGACATTGGTCTCGGCCGTAATAACGCCCTGCTTCGCCGCCTTGGTAAGAGCAGCGAAGGTAAAGGGCCCATGGCGCTTTCCGTTGAGCAAAACGAACCAGTGCTGACCAGCCAACTGCGTGTTCATCCCGGCAACGCTTTCCCCCCAAAGCCCAACCGCAATGCTGCTCACGCGTTGGCACGCCACGCAGCCGAAAATAAGTCCGCGGCGTCCTGACAGTGAGCGCGATAAAAACGTTCATCTCGTTGCGATAGATTATTACCGGAAATTATACGCATGCAAAGGCGGAAGCAAAGGCCGTGCCTCGTGCGAGGCGCCTTGAGAGCCAGCAGCAGGCTCCCGCCGTCTCGATCAGTCATGCGATTGACCTCTCCAATAATCTTCCGGCCAGCCGTGACAGATTGCCATCATGCCGCTTTAGCTTGCTCTGCGATAGCGACAAGTCGGCGCAGGATTGCGGTTACACCCTTGAGCCGATCCTGCGGCTCCTCCCACGCATCGAACAGGACGAGCTTCATGTCAGGCCGCACTTTGGCATCCCGACCCTGTTTGCGTATGAAGGCAATCAGACCTTCCGGATTGGCAAAGCGATCGTCGCGGAATGAGAGCACCGCGCCCTTCGGTCCGGCCTCGATCTTGGCCACATTGGCGCGGCGGCAGAGCGCTTTGAGCACCACCGTGGCGAGCAGATGCTTCACTTCGTCGGGCAGCGGACCGAAGCGGTCCGCCATCTCGGCCCCGAACGAATCGATGTCGCGCTCATCCTCAAGCTCGGCGAGCCGCCGGTAGAGGCTGAGGCGCACCGGAAGGTCGGCTACGTAATCCTCCGGAATGAGCACAGCCGTCCCGATCGTGATCTGCGGCGACCAGCGGTCAGCCACAGGCTCAGCGATGCCGGCCTTGAGGCTCGCCACCGCCTCCTCAAGCATCTGCTGGTAGAGCTCGAAACCGACCTCCTTGATATGGCCGGACTGCTCCTCGCCGAGCAGATTGCCGGCGCCGCGAATATCGAGATCATGGGAGGCGAGCTGGAAGCCCGCCCCCAGCGTGTCGAGCGATTGCAGCACCTTGAGCCGGCGTTCCGCCTGCGCCGTGAGCTTGCGGCCGACCGGCAGCGTAAAGAGCGCGTAGGCGCGCGTCTTTGAGCGTCCGACCCGGCCGCGCAACTGGTAGAGCTGGGCGAGACCGAACATGTCGGCGCGGTGAACGATCAGGGTATTTGCGGTCGGGATGTCGAGGCCCGACTCGATGATGGTGGTGGAGAGGAGAATGTCGTACTTGCCGTCATAGAAGGCCGACATGACGTCTTCCAGCACCGTCGGCGGCATCTGGCCGTGGGCGACCGCAACGCGCGCCTCCGGCACATTCTTGTCGAGAAACTCCCTGGCTTCGGCAAGGTTCTCGATGCGCGGGCAGACGTAGAACGACTGGCCGCCCCGGTAGCGCTCGCGCAGCAGCGCCTCCCGCACGATGAGCGGATCGAATGGCGAGACCGAAGTGCGCACGGCCAGGCGATCGATGGGCGGCGATGCGATGATTGAGAGTTCGCGCACCCCGGTCAGCGCCAGTTGCAACGTGCGCGGGATTGGAGTCGCGGTCAGCGTCAATACGTGCACCTCGGCCCGCAGCGTTTTGAGGCGTTCCTTGTGGGCGACGCCAAAATGCTGCTCCTCGTCCACGATCAGAAGCCCGAGATCGCGGAATTTGACGGTTTTGCCGAGCAGCGCATGCGTGCCGATAACAATGTCGATCGCGCCCGCGGCGAGTCCCTCCCGGACCTTCGCAAGCGCGGCATTGCCGACGAGGCGTGACGCCTGCGCGACACGAACAGGAAGGCCGCGAAATCGGTCCGAGAACGTCTTGAAGTGCTGGCGGGCGAGGAGCGTGGTCGGCACCACCACGGCGACCTGTTTGCCGGCCATGGCGGTGACGAAGGCGGCGCGCAGCGCGACCTCCGTCTTGCCGAAGCCGACGTCGCCGCAAACGAGCCGGTCCATTGGACGGCCCGAGGCAAGATCGTCGAGCGTCGCATCGATGGCGGCGCGCTGGTCATCGGTCTCTTCATACGGAAAGCCGGCGCAGAATTCGTCGTAAAGGCCCTGCGCAGCCGTGAGCCGCGGCGCCTCGCGCAGGTGGCGCTCCGCCGCGATCTTGATGAGTTCGCCCGCCATTTCGCGGATGCGGCTTTTCATCCGCGCCTTGCGAGCCTGCCAGGCTGCGCCTCCGAGCCTGTCCAGCTCGACCGCAACATCCTCAGAGCCGTAGCGCGACAACAGCTCGATGTTCTCGACCGGCAGGAACAGCTTGTCATTGCCGGCGTAGTGAATTTCGAGGCAGTCATGCGGCGCGCCGGCCGCCTGAATGGTTTTGAGGCCAATGAAGCGGCCGATGCCGTGGTCCACATGGACCACGAGGTCGCCGGCGGAGAGCGCCGACACCTCGGCAATGAAATTCTCGGCGCGCTTGGAGATACGCCGCGGGCGCACCAGGCGATCGCCCAGGATGTCCTGCTCGCCGATCACCGCGAGCGAATCAGTCTCAAATCCGGACTCAAGGCCCAGCACTGCGAGCGCAATCTCGTGTGCGGGCCGCGCGAGCGCCTCCGGCCAAGTCGCGACGTTGACGAGATTGAACAGCGCATGATCAGCCAGCACATGGCTCATGCGATCCCGCGCGCCGTCGCTCCAGAGCGCGAAGACCACGCGCTTGCCCGCGGCCTGGAGCGTATTGACGTGGTCCTTCACGGCATCGAACACATTGGCGTCCGGCTGCGCCCGCTCGGGCGCAAAATTTCGGCCTTGCCTGGTGGCGGCGTCGATCGCCGCAGTTGCGCCCTCCGGCGCCGCAAAGGGAACGAGGCGCGCCAGCTTGCCGCCGTTAAGCCGCTCGCGCCATTCGCTCTCGCCGAGGTAGAGGCGGTCCGGCGGCAACGGCTTGTAAATAAGGCCGGCCGCTTTATCGGCGCTCTGGGTGAGATCCTGCCGGCGCGCCTCGTAATAGTCCGCGATCTGGGCGAAGCGCTCGTGGGCTGCCTCCTCGGCCAGGGGCTCGGTCGCAATTGGAGTGCCGGGCAGATAATCGAACAGCGTATCGAGCCGGTCGTGGAACAGCGGCAGCCAGTGCTCCATGCCGGGATACCGGCGCCCTTCGCTCACCGCCTCATAGAGCGGATCGCCCGGCGTGGCGGCCCCGAATGCCTTGACATAGCCGGTGCGGAAGCGCCGGATGGTCTCGCTCGTGAGCTGAAACTCCGCAACCGGAACGAGGTCAAGCGCGTGCAATTGATCGGTGCTGCGCTGTGTCTCAGGATCGAAGCTGCGGATCGACTCCAGCGTGTCGCCGAAGAAGTCAAGGCGCACCCCCTCCCTGCCCTCCCCCGCCCCCCTCCCTAACCCTCCCCCGCTGGCGGGTGAGGGAAGGGTGGGGGCGGCGGGAGGGTAGGGAAGGGGCGGCGGGTAAAGATCGATAATGCCGCCGCGCACCGCGTATTCACCGGCTTCGCGGACCGTCGACGCGCGGATGAACCCGTTGAGTTCCAGCCAGCGCACGATGCCTTCCATGGCGAGCACGTTGCCGGGCGCCGCCGACAGCCCCTGCCCGGCCACCAGCGCGCGAGCCGGGACGCGCTGCACCACCGCATTGACGGTGGCAAGCAGAACCGAGGGCCGCGATTGCGGCGCGGCCTGCGCCCTGAGGTGGGCGAGCCGCGACAGTGTCGTCATGCGCTGGGCCATGACGGCGGCATGGGGCGACGCCCGGTCATACGGCTGGCAGTCCCACGCCGGGAACTCCAGCACGCCGATATCGGGCGCGAAGAAGGCGAGCGCGCGCGCGAGCTGCGCCATGCGGCTGCCGTCACGGCAGACGACCAGCAGGCTTGTCGCGGGCGCGTTGGCTTGCGCCGCGATTGCGCGCGCAAGGTCGGCGAGCACCAGCCCCTCGGCGCCGTCGGCGACGCGCGCGATGGTCAGCGGCCGGCCCTGCTCCATGAGATCGGCGGGGGAATGCGGCTTGGTGCGTGCGATGTTCATTCGATCGGCCTCAGGGCGTAGAAATCCCGCAGTCGGCGGAACACCGCGTGATCGTAGTTGTCCGGAACCGGTCGGCCGCCAGTAAGCCAGGCGTAGAGTTCCGGGTCGGGGACTTCGGCGAGCTGCTCCAGATCGGCGATTTCCGCCTCGGTCAACTCGCCGACTGCGGCGTCGGCGAAGCGCCCCATAATCAGGTCCATCTCTCGCGTGCCGCGATGCCACGCCCGGTACAGAACCCGCCGCCGCCGCTTGTCCAGCCCCGCACTCGTTCGCGCCGTTCCGGTCATGCCAAAACCCTCGCCCCCTCCGCGCCGCCAAAGCGAGGCAAGGTGGGTGAAACGCCAAAAGCCCGGACGGGTGCCGGGCGCGCCGCTGATATAGCGAACGCAGGCGAGGTTGTCAGGTCGGGAAGCGTGGCAATCGGATAATATTCCAGCAAGCGCCGGCCGCTGGCGCAGCGGCCGGTCGAGCCGAGCAGGCGGCACCCTCCACCACTAGCAGGCCGAGTTCGCTCCGCCTGGCCCAATAACTATTGAAGCGATTATTTCGCGCAAAAGCCGCAGCGCCCAAGGCGGGCAAGCCCGACTGGGCGCGCTGTGCCCTCCCTGCAACACCGCAGCGTTGCGCTTTGCTGCAACCATTGCGCTAAGGTTCGCCAGCGGTTATCATGCAAGATAATTTGCACGCGTCTCACTTCCTGGCAAAGAGCCCCGCAATGCTCAGTCGATCCAGCCCGCGGCCGCTGCATAGGTTTCCACTCATCGATACTGAAAATCCCGACGAATTCGGGCAACTGCTTGTTAGGAATTTCGGCGCCGTGGGGTTTGACGTAGGGGCCGACGCGACGCGCTTCGAGGTCCACCGGAGCTACGTCCGGCTCAAGAGCGTGGATCTCCTTTTTGGCGCATGCTCAGCGCCTTATCGGGTTCGCTTTCCAGCCGTCCCGATCATCAAACAGCAGTTCACCTTGCACAAGGCGGGCCAGACCACATTTGGCGGTCGCCAATTCACTGTCAGTCCGGACGAAGGGTGCGTCATCCCGGCAGGGGTCGAGATGACGCACGAACAGCAGGCCGGCTTCGAGTCGTTCATTTTCCGGGTCGAGCCTTCGGCATTGCAGGCCAAGCTCGGTGCCGCGCTCGGCATTCCAATCACGCGAAACATCGAATTCGCCCATCGTTCCAGCTTCGATAAGCCGGCGCTCCAGCGCCTGCGCCGGATGCTGGAATTCATGGCGAGCGAGCTTGACCGTGATGACGGAAAAGTGCCGCCGGCAGCGCTTGTCGAATTCGAGCAGGTGCTGCTCATCGCTTTCCTGACCGCCAACACGCATAATTTCAGCGACGCTCTGGAGCGTGACCAGCCGCGTCCCGCCCCTTGGCAGGTCCGGCGGGTGGAAGAATACATCACCGCCAATTGGAACCGGCCGATCACCGTCGAAGCGCTCGCGGTTGCAGCCGGCGCGAGCGCCCGCAGCATATTCAAAGCGTTCAGAGATTCGCGCAATTGCTCGCCGATGGCATTCGTCAAGAGCGTGCGGCTGCAGCACGCCCGCCGCATGCTTCAACAGCCCGACAGCACAACCACAGTGGTGTCCACGGCATTTGCCTGCGGCTTTCTCAACCCAGGCCATTTTGCCCGCGATTACCGCCTTGCATTCGGAGAACTGCCGTCGGAAACGCTCGGGGCCGCCAAATACAAGCGACATTGAGCGCCCGGCCTGGCGCGCAGGGCAGGCGGAGGCGCCCGCAAGGGCCCTTTAGCTTCTTTGCCCTGTCGCCCCACATTACACCCTCGTACCGCTTATCCTCGTACCGCTTATCCACGCAGCACCGTTCCCGGGGTGGAATTATCTCCAAGGATCGTGTAATGACCCGCACAGTTCCTATATGATGTGAGGCAGCGGCCCCGGACGCCCGCATTGCGTTGCAAGCCGTTGGCCTTGCAAGAGAAAATGAGATGCAGACCGTCGTTATCGTCATCCACCTGATGCTCGTGCTTGCCATGATCGGCGTTGTGCTGCTGCAGAAATCCGAGGGCGGGGGCCTCGGCATGGGCGGAGGCGGGACCAGCGGATTTTTGTCAAGCCGGGGCACGGCGAACGTATTGACGCGGACCACGGCGTTCTTGGCGTTGGGGTTTTTCGTTACCAGCCTGCTGCTTTCAATTCTCGCAGGCTACGACCGCAAGCCGCGATCGATCATCCAGAACACCGGGTCGACGCCAACTCAAAGCGCGCCCGGCGCTCCACCGCCGCTCGAGTTGCCGGGTGCGCTCCGCGGCGGCGGCCAGCCGGCCGCGCCGCCCGCCGACGGAGGCGGCGCGCCCCAGGTTCCAAGGTCGCAGTGACGATTTCACCCAGAGGGCCGGATTTTCCGGCCCTTCGGTTTTCGGAGGCTTGCCTGGGAGCACGGGCGTCTCGCCAGCATCCCTGGCGAGGCAAGAGGCGGGCGGGATGCCCGCCTCTCCCACGAGAGGAAAAGCTGCGGACGCTGCGATTTGCCTCTCCTCGAATCGGTTGCTTCGGAGTAAGGGTTGAGTCCCATGGCGCGGTTCATATTCATCACCGGCGGCGTGGTTTCTTCGCTCGGCAAAGGGTTGGCATCGGCCGCCTTGGGCGCGCTGTTGCAGGCGCGCGGCTATTCGGTGCGCCTGTGCAAGCTCGACCCCTACCTCAACGTCGATCCGGGTACGATGTCGCCCTATCAGCATGGCGAGGTCTTCGTGACCGACGACGGGGCGGAGACCGACCTTGATCTCGGCCACTACGAGCGCTTCACTGGGAGGCCCGCCACCCGGGGAGACAACATCACCACCGGCCGCATCTACCAGGACATTCTCGCCAGGGAGCGCCGGGGAGACTATCTCGGCGCGACCATCCAGGTCATTCCCCACGTCACCAACGCTATCAAGGAGTTCATCCTCGACGGCAATGAGGCGTTTGATTTCGTGCTGGTGGAGATCGGCGGCACGGTCGGCGATATTGAAGGACTACCTTTCTTCGAGGCTATCCGCCAGCTCGGCAACGAGCTGCCGCGGCGGAGCGCGGTTTATATTCACCTCACCTTGCTGCCTTTCATTCCGTCCGCGGGCGAGCTCAAGACGAAGCCCACCCAGCATTCCGTCAAGGAACTGCGCTCGATCGGCATCCAGCCGGACATCCTGCTGTGCCGCACCGACCGGCCGATTCCCAAAGAGGAAAGGCGCAAGCTGTCTTTGTTCTGCAACGTGCGCGAATCTGCGGTAATCGAGGCGCGCGACGTCGACAACGTCTACGCAGTGCCCGAGGCCTATCATGCGGCCGGACTTGATTCTGAGGTTCTTGCGGCGTTCGGGATCACAGGACCGCCCCCCGATCTCGAACGATGGCGTGTTATCAACGAGCGCATCCATAACCCCGAAGGGACCGCGACCATCGCGATCGTCGGCAAGTACACGGGCCTCAAGGATGCCTACAAGTCGCTGATCGAAGCCTTGTCCCACGGCGGCATCGCCAATAAGGTCAGGGTCGACCTCGACTGGATCGAAAGCGAGGTGTTCGAGCGCGAGGATCCGGCGCCGTTTCTGGAACACGTCAACGGCATCCTGGTGCCGGGCGGGTTTGGACAGCGCGGCGCCGAGGGCAAAATCCGCGCGGCGCAATACGCCCGCGAGCGGCGCGTCCCGTATTTCGGGATCTGCTTCGGCATGCAGATGGCCGTGATCGAAGCGGCGCGCAATCTCTGCGGCATTGCCGACGCCAATTCCTCCGAATTCGGCGCAACATCCGAGCCGGTGGTCGGCCTGATGACGGAATGGCTCAAAGGCAATGAGCTGCAGAAGCGCGGCCTCAACGGCGATCTGGGCGGCACCATGCGGCTCGGCGCCTACGCGGCGTTGCTGGAACGCGGCAGCCGCGCCGAGCAGATCTACGGCAGCTCCAAGATCTCCGAGCGCCACCGTCACCGCTATGAGATCAATACCGCCTACCGGGCGCGCCTGGAGCAGCACGGCATGCGCTTCTCCGGCATGTCTCCGGACGGATTATTGCCGGAGATCATCGAGTACGTCGACCATCCGTGGTTCATCGGCGTGCAGTTCCATCCTGAGCTCAAGTCGCGGCCTTTTGATCCGCACCCGCTGTTCGCCTCGTTCATCGAGGCTGCGGTCGTGCAGAGCCGGCTTGTCTAAAGCCCATCAGCAACGGCCCGGCGATGCGGCCCGCTGGCTCTCAATATGGCTTTGAAATGGTTCGGTGTGCAGCTCGAGCCGCAGGCTCAGCCTGCCCGACGCCTTGAATTATGAGGGCCTACTGACGAAAAAGGCGGACCGGGGCTCGCCTTTGATTCGGTGGCGTGACAGCCGTGTTAACGGAGAGGCCACGCCGCGTTCCTTGCTAAAAGATTGCCCTTATAGCCTTGCCGCCAAATGCGCGCATTGCCGCCAAATGCGCGCAAGAGCTAACTAAATTCCCGCAAAAAATTTCATCCATCCAATTTGCGCGGAGTTTGGCGATGGGGGTTCGATTTTCGTTCGATATCGGCACTAACTCTATCGGAAGCGCAGTATGGAAAACCGGGCCCGATCCGACCGGCAGCTTCGGCGCCGATGCGCCGCGCGAATTGTTGTGGGCGGGCGTTCGCATCTTCAAGGATGGGCGAAATCCGAAGGACGGAGAATCGCTTGCCAAGATGCGGCGGGTCCCGAAGCAGGCGCGCAAGCGCCGGGACCGTTTTGTCCTGCGGCGCGCCGACCTGATCGAGGCGCTGACCGAAGCCGGGCTTACGCCGTCCGACGAGGCCGCACGCAAATCCCAGCGCTCCTGGGACCGCGGGCGTCCTGCCCGCTGTCCCCCTGTAGCCCCCATTGAGCGAAGCGAAATGCGGGGACAGCCGTTCCCGGATGTCGCTTCGCTCCATCCAGGCTACAGGTTGTCGGGGTGGATCGGAGCACGAACGGCAGGCCCGCGCTCCCGGCTCACCATGCGAGGCGCGCCGTGACAGATCGCGGGGTTACGCCGGCCGCGGCGAACATTGCGGCGAGCGCCTCACCCAATGCCTCTTGGGGGAGGCTTTCGCCCTGCCCAAGCTCCCTGGCATGAATCCCGCCCGATACGAACAACCCGTCTATCCCCAAGGCCTGCGCCCCCGTCATATCCGTGCGCAACGAATCTCCGATCGCCAGCGTGCGAGCTGGCGACGCGATGCCGCCGCGGACGCCTGCCGCTTTTGCCAGCGCCGCATCATAGATCGGTCGGTGCGGTTTTCCCGTGTACAGCACTTCGCCGCCCATGGCGGCATAGACATCGGCGATTGCTCCCGCGCAATAGACGCGCTCGTCGCCGCGCTCGACCACAAGGTCCGGGTTCGCGCACACCATGAACAGGCCGCGTTCGCGTATGGTCGCAAGCAGGCTGCGATAATCGTCGGGCGTTTCCTTGGTGTCGTCGAAGAGACCTGAGCACACCACATAGTCGGCGGCCTCCACGGTCGTGAGCCGCACGTCAAGGCCGTCGAAAATCGAGATGTCGCGCTGCGGCCCGATGTGAAATACGGCCCCGCCTCCGCGGCCGGCGACTGCGTCGCGGGTGAGGTCGCCCGAGGTCATCACATCATCATACGCGTCGGGCGGAACGCCGAGCCGGCCGAGCTGGCGGATCACCCACTGCGATGGCCGCGGAGCGTTGGTGATGAGGACCACAGTGCCGCCGTCGGAGCGATAGCGCATCAGCGCGTGACAGGCCTCTCCATGAGCCGCAATCCCGTCATGAACCACGCCCCATATGTCGCACAGGACAATGTCGTAGCTTGACGCGACTGTGGAAAAGCGATCGACAAGATGGAAGGACATGCCGGTATCAGAGGTCAGGTATCAGGTATCAGATATCACATGTGAGAATGTCGACATATCAAAGCGCCGCGCAGTTTCCGGCGCCATTGAATTGAATCGCTTTTCTCCGGCGTCACGGCCGGCACAAGCCTGGGCAAGTCAGGCCATGACTCCTCCACGATATGCTCAACTTGATGCCTGATGCCTGACGCCGGATACCTGACATCCGGCAAGTTGACGCCTTGATGTCGCCGCGCCATGGTGCAACCTGGGTTGGGTGGTCTGGCGCCCGCAAAAGTGCCAGAAACGGCCGTCGGGGGCGCCCTGCCGGTCCGAGAGATCGGTTTCACGTGATGGATGGACTTTCCTCTGCGCGGCAGCCGGCGTCCGGCTTCGCCGCGGCGCTCCTTGCCAATGCCGGGGCGCGGCCGTGGGCTCCTTTCTGGCTGCTCGCGGCGGCGCATGCCGCCATCTGGACGATCCTGCCTTCCGCCCTCTATGCCAACCTGCCGCTCGACATCATCGAGGCTCTCACCTACGGACGCGAGTGGCAGCTCGGCTACGACAAGTTGCCGCCCCTGCCATGGTGGCTCGTCGAGATCGCCCACCGCGCCTTTGATTCAGACATCGCCTATTATGCTCTCGGACAGCTCAGCGTTCTCGCGGCATTTGCGGCCGTCTGGGCTTTCATGCTGCGTGTCGCAACTCCGGCCGCGGCGGCAGCCTCCATTCTCATCATCGACGGATTGCATTATTTCAACTTCACTTCGCCGAAATTCAATCACGACGTCGTCCAGCTCCCATTCTGGGCGCTTGCCGGATTGTCGTTCCACGGCGCGCTGCGAACCGGCCGCCCTGTTCACTGGGCGGTGCTTGGCGCAGCTCTCGGCGCCGCGTTTTGGGCAAAGTATTTCGTGCTCATTCTCGGCATTCCGCTTGCGCTTTTCGTGCTCATCGATCCGCGGGCCCGCCGCTGTCTCGCCACTCCGGGGCCGTATCTCGCCATAGCGATCTGCCTTGTGATCATCTCGCCCCACCTCGTCTGGCTTTACCTGAACGACTGGCTGCCGTTCGCCTATGCGGAGGCCCGCGCTAAGGCGAGCCACGGATTGCTCGACCATTTGACTCATCCGGGTCTGTTTGCTCTCGGCCAACTGTTCTGGCTGCTGCCGGCGCTCATTATCGCGTTGCCGCTGTTCCGGCGCCCCTACGAGCGCGATGCAACCGCAGCCGACGATTACGACCGCCGCATCCTCGCCCTCCTCGCGTTTGGCCCGGCGATTACGCTGATCAGCGGGTCGGTTTTCACCGGGCGCGGGCTTATCACCATGTGGGGCTATCCGCTGTGGCTGTTCCTCGGGCCCTGGATCGTGGTGTCGGCATCCTCGCGGGTCGACCGCGCCTGTCTTGGGCGGCTCGCAGGCGTGTGGGGAACGGTGACGGCGCTCTATGCGGCGAGCTTCGTCGCCGATTACGCGGTGCTGCCGTATTTTGATCACCGCTATCGCGCGGCGCTCTTTCCGGGCGAGCAGCTCGCGGAGGAGATCTCCGCGCGTTTCCACGCTCAAACCGGATCGCCGCTGGCCTATGTGGTGGGCACCATGTGGCTCGGCGGCAACATCGGTCATTACTCGGGCGATCAGCCGCGCACGCTCATCGACGGCAATCCGCGCCGGGCGCCGTGGATCGACCTTCGCGATTTCGCCGCCAGCGGCGGCGTCGTGGTTTGGACCGCGGGCGACCTTAAGACCCTTCCGGCCGCCTATGCGGCTCTCGCCCATGACGCCGTGGTGCAGCCGCCGCTCACTTTGCCGATGCGGCGCGGCAATGGCGAAGTGACGGTGGGATGGGGGATTATCCCGGCTATCGATCGGCCGGAGGACGAAGGCGATCTGCCGGCCGGCGGCGATCCTGAGGCGAATCTTGTCGAGCAGGATTGAGCCGGTTAGCGCCTGCGAGGCGCGTCCCGGCCATTCAGCCGCTGCGAACCCTTTGCTCTGCAACGCAATTGCGCGCGCTGCGCCCCGCCTTTCACCAATCGCCCCAATCTGATCGCCTCGAAAATCTTCGGCCTCCGTCTCTCTGACAATGATTAGCCATAATTAAGACACGCCTTCGCTACGTTCGATTTCGTCATTGTGTCGTCCCGGCTACAGCAAAGTCGAGGACGTTACGTTACAGAAATGTCATGCGGTCGACTCGGGCTGCCGAGCTGGGCGTGTGGTATCGAATAATGGGAGGGGCGAATGAGGAAGGTCCTTGGTTTAGCCGGAGCCGCGCTGCTGTTTGCCGGCCCCGCGCTCGCGGCTGATTTGCTGAAGGCTCCGGCGATGCCGATGGGGCCGGTGTTGAATTGGACCGGCTGGTACATCGGCGCAACCGCCGGGTACGGGTGGTCGGATGACGGCGTGAATAACGTGGTGCTGTCGTCCTTTTGCACGACCGGCATCGTCGGTTGTCCTCCCCCTGCCCCGGCCGCAAGCACGGCTTTAGTGGCGGCCATCCCGCCGCATCTCAGCCCCGATCCGAAAGGCTTCATCGGCGGCGGCGAAATCGGCTACAACTACCAGCTTGGTCAATTTGTCCTGGGCGTCGAGGGCGATATTTCCGGCGCTGACATAAAGGGCTCCAACGCGCAATTCGGGTCGGCGCCCGTAGTTGGCTTTCCCAACACGGTTAACGTTGCCGCAACCGCGAGCGAAAAGCTGGATTTCCTGGCGACCATACGCGCCCGGCTCGGCTTCCTGTTGGCGCCGTCACTGCTGGTCTACGGGACGGGCGGCGGCGCTTTCGGCCATGTCTCCACCACCACCACATTTGCAGAATCCGTAGGCGGGCCCTGCTCCTGCGGCCCGTTCCCGGCGGTGGCCACCACCACGTCGAACACCCTGCCGGGCTTCGTTGCGGGCGGCGGACTCGAATGGATGTTCGCGCCTCAATGGTCGCTGAAGGGCGAATATCTGTACTACAACCTGGGCACGTTGAGCACTGCGTCGCAGATCACCCAGACCAACGGCGCCGGTGCCAACTTCTTTGGTGCAGGCATCGCTTCCAACGCCTTCATCAAGGGCAGCATTGCCCGCGCCGGCATCAATTTCCATTTCTGACCAAGAGGAATTGCGGCCTCACTGACAAAAACGGCCGCAACCTTCCCTCTCAATCGAGGCCCCGGTTGCACCGGGGTCTTTTTCTTTTCGGGCCGCGTCCCGCAGCGCAGTGTGAGTTACGAGATGCCTTTATTGTGGCAATGCTGTCATGCGCTCCGACAAGGCCCCGCCTCTCGAGATCGCTCAGCAGCCCTCAAATCTCTGCTTGTCCGCGTACCTGACTAACATTAGCCGTAATTAGGCCACCTGTTGGCTACGTTCAATTTCGACATTGTGGCAGCTTCGCTACAGCAAAGACGGGAATCATACGTTATTGCATACGTCATGCGGCGAACACGCACTCGCCGGTTAGGCTTTTCTTCCGTACCGGGTTGGAGGGGACATGAGGAAAGTACTGGGTTTGGTTGGGGCGACACTGTTGTTCGCGGGTCCAGCGCTGGCGGCTGATTTGGGTAAGCCGCCGGTCTATAAGGCGCCGCCAGCCTTGATGCCGGTGTTCAGTTGGACTGGCTGGTATATCGGCGGCAACATCGGGTACGGGTGGGGCGAGAACACTAACCCAAGCATCTCTTCCAACTTCATTGATCCGACCGATCCGACCGAAAACTTTTTCCCGGGCCTGAAGCCGGCAGGCGTCATCGGGGGCGGCCAGATCGGCTACAATTGGCAAGTCAATCCCAACTGGGTGGTTGGTCTCGAAGCCGATTTTCAGGGGGCTGACATCAAGGATTCGGCGGCGAACACTCTTAGCGGCTTCGTTGGCCGGACCCCCTTCAGCATAACAGAGGGACTGTCCGAGAAGCTGGATTTCTTCGGCACGGGGCGCCTCCGACTCGGATGGGCGGCGGGCAACTGGCTGTTCTACGGCTCAGGCGGTGTTGCGTATGGGAACGTGAAGAGCACAATCAGCGTCAGCGACACATTGGGCGATTTGGTTGCTGGATCGCGCTCTGAGACTCGCGCCGGTTGGGCCGCGGGCGGCGGCGTTAATTATGCCGTGACGCCGAACTGGATTCTCGGCGTGGATTACCTCCACTATGATCTGGGGCGCACCACCGTTACAGGGACGGACGCGTCCGGTGACGTCGTCAGCGCGTCCCAGAAGGTCGGGGGCGACATCGTCCGCGGCGTGATTAACTACAAGTTCTGACGCGTAAGCGTCGCCGTCAGAACAACCCTTTCGGATTTAGGGCCCCGAACTCCCGTTCGGGGCCGTTCGTTTTCGGTGCGCCAACCGCGGCGCACACTCACCCGCCCAGCCCCTCCAGATACCGCAGCACCTGCGTGTGATTCGCCTTCTCGTCCAAGTCCCGCGCCGCCGCGTCCCACAATTGCGCGCATAAATCCGCCAGCGGCGTTGCGATGCCGAGCGCGTGGGCCATGTCGTCGGCGGTGCGTACGTCCTTGGCCATCAGGCGCAGCGGGAAGCCGTCCGCAAACGTCTCCGAGATGATGAACTGCTTGAGCTTGACCTCGGTGGTGTTGTTCTTGCCCGACGAGGCGTTGAGCACGTCGGTCATCAGCCCCGGATCAAGCCCGAACTTGCGGCCGATCAGCAGCGCCTCGACCGCCGCGACGAGGCCGGCCGACGAGACGTAGTTGTTGAGCGCCTTCATGGCGTGGCCGGAGCCGAGCGCGCCGGTGCGGAAGATCTGCGTCCCCATGGCGCCGAGCAGCGCAGCGATGCGGTCGATGGCCGCGCCCTCGCCTCCTGCCATGATGGCGAGCGTCCCGTCGGCCGCGCGCCGCACCCCGCCCGACACCGGCGCATCGACAAACGCATATCCCGCCGCAATCAGTTCCTCGCCGAGGGCGCGCGTGCCAATCGGATCGGACGAGCTCATGTCCACCAGGATCGCAGCCGGCTTGAGATGCGGCCGCAGCGTCTGCACGGCCTCGCGCACGATCTTGCCGTCAGGCAGGAGCGTGATTACGGCCTCGGCGGACTCGACCGCGGCCGCCACATCATCCGCGGTTCGCCCGCCGGCGGCGGCGAATTTTGCCCGCGCGGCTTCCGATACGTCGAAGCCGGTCACGTCAAAGCCCGCCTTGACGAGGCGCAGGCCCATCGGCAGGCCCATATTGCCAAGGCCGATCACCGCGACAGCGGCCGGCGGAACGATTGGGGATGAGGCGGTCATGCGTGACGCTCCGCAACTGAAACATTACGATTGCCAGGGCCGGGTCAGCATTTATGAGCACCGGTCCTCGCGACGTGCCGCCAGATGCGGCACTCCAAGCGCGTAAATTGGTTGCACGCCTCGGAGACGGAAGCGCCGCCCCTACCGCGCCGCCGCCGCAAGCTCCAGCACCGCGGCTGCGGTTTCCTTCGGGGCTTCCTGCGGCACGTCGTGGCCGATAACCGGGATCAGCCGGTACTGGTAAGGTCCGGTGAAGAAGCGCGCTTGCGAGGCCGCGGCGCGGGCCGTCGCGATGCCGTCGCCTTCGCCGTGCAGCACGATTGTCGGCACCGTGATCGGCGGCCGTTCGGCAAGCTGGCGCTCCAGCATGTCATAGGCGGGGTCGCCCGGCGCGTAACCGAAGCGATGGCGGTAGGAGTGGATGACGACGTCGACGAAATCCGGATTGTCGAAGGAGTCCGCCGTGCGGTTATAGGTGGCGTCGTCGAAGTTCCAGTTCGGCGACCACAGCTTCCACAACAGCTTGCACAATTCGCGCCGGTTGGCCTGCAGCCCGGCGCGGCCGCGTTCGGTGTGGAAATAATACTGGTACCAGAGCCGGTGTTCCTGCTCCGGCGACGCCGGCACGACCGATCCGGCGATGTCCTGGATACTGTAGCCGTTGGCCAATACGAGGCCGCGCACGCGCTCGGGCCACAGCGCGGCGGCGACGCAGGCGGCGCGCCCGCCCCAGTCGAAACCGGCAAGGACCGCCGCGGGCAGCGCCAGCGCGTCCATCAGCTCCACGAGATCGCGGCCGATCGCGGCCTGCTGGCCGGAGCGCGGCGTGTCGGCTTCGAGAAAGCGCGTCTGCCCATAGCCGCGCAGATAGGGCACGATCACCCGGTGCCCGGCCCTGACCAGCGGCGGCGCCACCTCATCGAAAGCGCGCGGATCGTACGGAAAGCCGTGCATCAGCAGCACCGGAAAGCCGGTCTCGGGCCCACTCTCCTCGTAGGCGATTTCCAGGACGCTGGTGCGCGCGCGTTTGAGCATTGCAGCCCCGGCTTGCTGCCCCCTCCCTACCCTCCCCCGCTCGCGGGGGAGGGTAGGGAGGGCGGGCGCCGCGGCGGCGGCAGACATGAGGCCGATGAACAGACGTCGGTCGATCATAGCGGTATCCCCCGGTAGTCGCAAGCAAGGAGGATATCACGTGAGGGGCAGGCGTGGGCGGTCGTTGAGCGGGGTAGTCTCGTCGGGCGCAATAAGCGCAGCGCATTGCGCCGTTGCGGTGCGAAAGCCCATGAAGGCGGCGCTATCCAACCGCGGGGGAGCGCAATGCGCTGCGCTTATTGCGCCCTACTCTCGCCCGCGCGAGACCCGCTCGATCTCGGCGCTTACCAGACGCTCGACCATATTGGGGAGGTTCTTGTCGAGCCACGCCTTGAGCATCGGCTTGAGCATATCGCGTACCAGGTCTTCGAGAGTGCGCGGGTTCTGCGTCAATACCAAATGGGTGAGCGCACGCGCAGGGTCGTCGGGCTCATGATCCGCGGCGATATCGGAACGGGCGGGCGCATCCGCATTGTCTTGGCCGTTCGTTCCATGCGCCTTCTTTGCCACAGCCTTCCTTGCGCCGGCCTTGGCGAGAGAGGGTGTCCGGCCCGGCGCCGCCTCCGCGCAAGCCGGCTCGCCTGCGTCGTCATCCGAAATGATGCTGCGGCGGATTGAGGCCAGAATATCCTCAATAGACGGCTCTTGCGCCTTTACGGGGCGAGACATCGGCACATTTCCCGAGCAGGACTGGCAAACTCACAGCTTACGGCATTGTTGATGCGCATGACGCGACCGATCGCGTCAGCAAACATGCGTCATCGCGATCAAGCGTATTGTCACGATCAAGCGTATCGCGATTAACGCGATTGAAAGAAGGTGTAAAGCTTATGCCCGTTCTGGGGCGAGCTGATGACTTTTCCAGAGGAGAAGCAGGTGATCGACCGCCCTCACCGCCCATCGGGGTTGCGCACCCCGATCCACGCATCGCGCACCTGCTGATAATGGACCATCGGGTCGTAGAGCGGGATGTTGATCCCGAGCTTCGGCAGGTTCAGATCGCCAACCGCGGCCAGCAGCGTATATGACGCCACCACGCGATCATGCTGGGCGGTGACCAGCGCGACCCGGGCATTCACGAGGGTTTGCTGTTGAAGGAGGATGTCAAAGGTCGTGCGCTGCCCGACGCGGGCTTCCTCGCGCACCCCGTAGAGCGCGATCTCCGCGGACGCCACCCCGGCCGTGGTGGCGAGGATTTGCGCCTTTGCGGCCTCCAATTGTCCCCACGCGGTCACCACCCCGGCCTGGACCTGGTCGCGCGCTGTCTCGAGGTCCATGCGCTTTTGTCCGACCGTCTCCTTGGCCGCGCGGATCGCGGAGAATGTATCCGATGCTCCCGCCGGGCCTGCATTGTAGATGGGGATCGTGACCTGTGCCTGGACAAAGGCGTTGAATTGCTGCAACTGCGTTTGGACCGCTTGGCTTTCCCAGTTTTGCTGGACGGTGCCTAAAAGGCGGACTTGGGGATAGAGCGAGCCCTCGGTGATCTTGACCTGCAGGACGGCGGCATCGATGCCGAACATGGCGACGCCGACGCTTGGGTGCCGGGCGCGGGCGATTTCGACCGCATCCACGAGCCGCCGCGGAAGCAGGCGATCAACCGGCGATCCCGGCTGCAGCGTGCCGGGTTCGACGCCGATGAACTGGCGGTAATTCGCGCGCGACCTCGCATATTGGGCTTCGGCCGCGAGCACGCTGGCGCGCCCCTGGGCCAGTTGGGCTTCGGTCTGCGCAATATCTGTGCGCGTCACCTCGCCGACATTGAAGCGATCGCGGGTTTGACGGAGTTGCTCCTGCAGCACCTCAACGTTGCGGCGCTGCAACTCGAGCAACGCGCCGTCGCGCAAGAGATCCATGTAGGCCGTGGCCGCGTTCAAGAGAACGGTCTGCTCGGCGACCCGCAACGCCTCCCGCGCCGCCGAGGTGTTGGATTCGGCCTGGCGGACCCGATTCGCGGTTTGAAATCCGTTGAAAAGGGTCTGCGAGACAGTCAGGCCGGCGGCGCTCGGCTGGGATTCGAAGTCCGAGCGCGGATAGCAGGGCGCCGTAAGGCAAGGCTGCTGAGGCAGGACAACTCTTTGCCCGGCGACGGAGACAGGCGATGCAGTCGTAAGCTTCGAGACCGTACTGGTGTATGCCTGACTGGTTGATAGCGTGGCCGTCACGGTCGGCTTGTAGCCGGACAGCGCCTGCGGCACCGATTCGTCGGTCTCACGCACCACGGCGCGCTGAGAGTTAAGCTGTGGATTGTTCTGGTAGGCGTTGATCAGCGCGCCGTTGAGCGTGTCCGCCCGTGCAGCGAGTACAGCCGACAAGCATAGAGCCAGAGCCGTGCCGCTCGACGTCACCCGCCAAGTAACATCGCCGGCCATAGCTCCGCACCCCAGTTCACGCCACGCTACATTAAGCACCATACGCAACTCGATCCCCCAGCAAAACCCTACCCCGACACCTCTGTCGGAAATTTCACAATTTGGTCAAAAGGGCAACACCACGCGCAATGCGCGAGGGGCACCTTCCGGGAGACAGTGTACAATGCACCGCGCGGATTCGCCCAGAGAAATGCGGCGAAAGCCTATTGATGAAATGGACGAAATCCTGTTGATAAGATGTGACGAAAGCCTGTTGATAAAGCCCCGCCCCAGGGTTTCGCCGACGTCTCAACCCCGCCATAGGCTATCCGCTGTCCGCGATCCGCCGGCTGCCTGCAACCTGGAAGCGCTCGTCGTGGAAACTCCGAGCGGATCAAAAAACGAACATCGGCGCCAGGCTGAAGCCCGGCAGCACGGGTGCATTTGCATCAAAGAGCTCCCGGCCGCTGCACTTCCCCTCGACAGCCTGAAATAGCTTTCCCTTTCCGAGCGGCCCGGATGTCACAACAGCGACAAGGCGGCCGTGCGCCGAGAGCTGCCCACAAAGCCGGTCGGGCACCGTTTCGACCCCGCCGTCGATCAGAATAACGTCATAGGGGGCCGATGCCGGCGCCCCGTCGGCCAAGGGGCCCTGGATGACGGTGACGTTGGGGCGTCCGAGCGAAGCAAGCGCCGACTTGGCCTGGCGGAAAAGCGATTCGTTCTCTTCAAGGGCGATCACTTCGCCGGCCAGCCTTGACAACACGGCCGCCGCATAACCGGTGCCGGCGCCAATCACCAAGACCCGATCCTGCGGACCAGGGCCAGCCGCCTGGATGAGGCGCGCCAGCACCACGGGCTTCACGAGGTACCGCGCCTTGTCGGTGGCGGTGGCATCGGCGATCACGACATCGCGATCGAGATACGCCAGAGCCGCCCGCGCTTTCGGCACGAACACCTCGCGGGGAATTTCCAGCATCGCGGAAATCACGCCGGGGTCGGTGACATCGCTGGTCCGCACCTGGCCGTCCACCATCGCCCGGCGTGCCGCCGCAAAATCCGCCATTGCTGCCTCCGCACCCCAGCCTGGGGCGACGGCGTTTTGCGGCAAGGTCCGAAAAAAGGCAAGGACCCGGCCATTCGAGCCTTTGTCACCCGGCGCCTAGCCATCCGGTCAGTTGTTCGTGACCCAAAACCATCCCACCTGTCCCAACACACGAACGGAGACACCGATGACAGACGCTGTTTCGCCCAATCCATCTCAATTTCCATCGTCCTTGCAGCTTTCCAACGACCTCGCCGCACTGGTCGCGGCGACTGCACAAGCCGTTGTCGCGGTCCATGGCGGCGGTCGCCAGCCATCGAGCGGCATCATCTGGCAACCCGGCATCGTGGTGACGGCGGAGGAAACGATCGTGCACGACGCTGATCTCGCCCTCACTTTGCCGGGCGGGGACCGCGTCCAGGCGACACTCGCCGGACGAGATCCGTCGACGGACATCGCGGTGCTGCGCTACGAAGCGGCGCCGCCCGCCAGAGCCTTTGCGGCATCCGCGTTCGCCGCGGACCTGCGGGCTGGCCATCTTGCGCTTGCCGTCGGCCGGGCCGATGGCGAACCGGTCGCAACCCTGGGGATGGTGGCTTTTGCGGGCGCTCCCTGGCGCAGCCGCCTCGGCGGACAGATCGATGCAAGGATCGTGATCGACGCGCGGCTGCCCACCGTTGCGGAAGGCGGGGCGCTGGTGAGCGCAGATGGCAGCCTGATAGGTATAGCGGTGTTTGGGCCGCGACGGCGGGTGCTCGCCATCCCGGCGGCCACGATCGCCCGCGTGACGCCGATCATCCAGGACAAAGGCCATATCGCGCGCGGCTATCTCGGAGTCGGACTGCAGCGCGTCCCGCTCGCCGCTGCCGAAGCCGAGACGCAGCGCGGCGCCATGGTGGTGACGCTCGACCCCGCCGGTCCCGCAAAAGCCGCCGGCATCCTACAAGGCGATATTATCGTGCGGCTGGGAGGTTCGCCCGTGACCGGCTTGCGCGCCGTCTATCAGCAACTCGGATCCGATGCGGTCGGGAAAAAACTGGCCGTCGATCTCATCCGGGCAGGGGTTCACAAAACGATCGAAGTCACGATCGGGCCGCGTCCTTGAGGCTTGAGCTGTGACCGGGCCTGACTTGTCCCCTGATCCTGCCTTTCCTGCCAAGCGGGAGAAGGCAGGTTGGGAGCGGCGGCCGATCCGCGTCGCGCTCGACATTGCGGATCGCGCCCTTCGCGCCGATATCGCGGAGACGTGCGAAGAGGCCGACATCGCCGTGGCGAAGGACGCCGATGTCGTCCTGGCCGATCGGCCGGGCGAGACAGCCGTTCCGGTGATCGCCCTTGTGTCGGGCGAGACGCGCAGAGTCTGGCCGGCGAATGTCCGCGCCGTGGTGCCCGCCGATGTCGATGCCACAACGCTCGCGGCGATCGTGACCGTCGTCGCTGCAGGCTATGCGCTCCTGCCGCGCAGCGATCACGGCGGCGAGGACATCTTCGCCAGCTCAGCCGGCGCGGCGGACGAGCCGGCGACCGCCCTGAGCCCGCGGGAACGCGAGGTGCTGGCGCTCCTGGCCGAGGGCGCGTCCAACAAGGAAATCGCGCGTGCGCTCGGGCTTTCCGTCCATACGGTCAAGTTTCACATCGCCACGCTCAACGAAAAGCTTGGCGCCCGCAGCCGCGTCGAAGCCGTCGCGATAGCGATTCGGTCCGGCCTCGTGATGGCGTAAGGCCATCGTTGCTGTCCTGTACCCTCCCTTGAAGGGGTCGGACTGCCGAAGGCGGTCAGGGGTGGCGTGACAGCGGCGCCGCGTGCAACACCGCTGCCGTATATGCGGCGCGGCCGTCACCCCTCCCGGCTTGCTCGGCCGGATCGACCTCCCCTTCCAGGTGAGGTGAAGAGGACCAAGGTTTAAAACAGCGCCCCTCAATCCCAGATAAGTTCCATGTCCCCCCTCTTTCGCACCGACCCCGGCCTTTCTGGCAATCGGAGAACCGACGACGACCAGTCAGGCGAAGCGATGGCGTTGCTTGACGCACTCTCAAGCGGAATCGCAGCCTTGGTCGAGCGCGTCGGACCCGCGGTCGTGCGCGTCGAGCCGGCCCGCAACGGCCGCCGCTCCGGCGGTATCGGCTCCGGCGTCGTCATTTCGCCGGACGGCCTTGTGCTGACCAACAGCCACGTCATCCACGGCCATCATGAGGCGCGCCTCACGGACACCGAAGGCCGCAACCTGGAGGCGCGGTTGATCGGAGAAGACCGCGATACCGATCTCGCGCTCTTGCGGGTAACGGCGGAACGGCGGCTCACCTCCGCGGTGCTTGGCGACTCGAAAGAGCTGCGCCGCGGCCAGTTCGTGGTCGCCATCGGCAATCCGCTCGGTTTCGAGTTCACCGTTACCTCAGGCGTCGTGTCAGCGCTTGGCCGCTCGCTGCGCGCCTCCAACGGCCGACTTATCGATGATGTCGTGCAGACAGACGCCGCTCTCAATCCGGGCAACTCGGGCGGTCCGCTGGTGTCGGCGCGCGGCGAGGTGGTCGGCGTCAATACGGCCGTGATCGCGGGCGCCCAGGGCATCTGTTTCGCGGTCGCCAGCAACACCGCGAAATTCGTGCTGGGCGAACTCATCCGCCACGGCCGCGTGAGACGCGCTTATATTGGCATATCGGCCCAGACGGCGCCGGTGCCGCGACGTTATTCCAAGGAATTCGGCCTGAAAAACAGGCTCGGGGCCCTGGTCATCGGCATCGAGAAGAACAGCCCCGCCGCGGCGGCGGGGCTTACCACGCAAGACATTGTGGTCAAGCTCGGCGGCGAGACGGTCGCCGGGGTCGATGATGTCGTGCGCCTGCTCGACGGCTCCCGGGTCGATCAACCCGTCACTATGACAGTGTTGCGGTTCGGCAAGTTCGTGGAACTGACGGTGCGGCCGATCGAGCGCCCCGCGGCTGCATAAAAGAATCGAACATCGCGATCAGTTGCATTGCCGACTGACAGCTTCCAAACCGGGCATAACGTCGCTCTCAAGCATTGGCCCTCTTACATAGCCGTTGCGGCGAACGGCCGCCAGCCCGCCGCTCTAGCCCCATAGAAGACCAGGCCGCAATCCCCGGCCTCGCATCGAGGCGGGTTCGCCGCCGGGCTCTGCTTCGAGGGCGAGGTCGGCGCGCCATCAAGCGCGTTCGCTGCAATATCAGAACGATCGCGTGCCTTTATTTTCTGCCACGAGCTTTTCCTTCTTTCCTTGCCGCCGGCCCGACACTAAACCCGTCTTGATCAGGTCTATTCCGCGTCGCCGCACGTTCTGCATGCGCGGCGGCAGGGCGATGTGCTGGATAGTAGTCAGGGCCGGCAATGCCACGAGGCGAGCGATGAACGAAACCGTCACCGACACCGAGAAAACGGTCGATCCGGCCGCGCTGGCGGCCCGGCTCGCCGGGGAGATGCCGGCCGATATCGCCGAAGCGCTCAATGAGGAGATCCCGCAGGTCGCCGCCGCAATCCTGCAGAACCTGCCGCTCGACACGGCGGTCGCGGTGCTCGATACCCCGGGCCTGCACGACGCCGGCGAGATCGTCGAAGCCATCCCGCGCGATCGCGTGGTGCCGATGTTGTCCGGCATGTCGGCCGACCGGGCGGCCGACGTGTTCCTTGAACTCGACGAGCCGGTGCGCTCCGAACTCATGGCGCGCCTCGATTCCGAAACCAAGGCCTCCGTCCGTCAGCTCCTGACCTACCCGGAGGAAAGCGTCGGCTCGCTGATGACCACCGAATTCGTCAGCGTTCCCGCCACCTGGACGGTCGCGCAAACCTTGCAGCACGTCCGCATGGTCGAACGGAGCCGCGAAACCGTCTACGCCATCTACGTCCTCGATCCGCGCTCCAAGGTGCTGCTGAAGGCTGTGCCGCTGCGCCGGCTGATTACCGCCGATCCCAATGATTCGGTTCTGGCGGCGGCGCCGGCGCGGCGGCCCGTCACCATCTCACCCCATGCCAGCCGAGAGGAGGCGACGCGCCTGATCTCGAAATATGATCTCCTGGCCGTCCCCGTGGTGGACGGCACCGGCCAACTCGTCGGCATCGTGACGGTCGATGACGTCATCGACGCAATCGTGGAGCGGCAGACCGAGGAGGTGCAGCGGTTCGGCGGCATGGAGGCAATCGATGTGCCGTACATGGACATCGGGTTTGCCGAGATGATCCGTAAGCGCGCCGGTTGGCTGTGTGCGCTGTTCATCTCGGAAATGCTGACCACATCGGCCATGCAGGGTTTTCAGGGAGAGCTCGAGAAGGCGATCGTGCTGACGCTGTTCATTCCCCTGATCATGAGCTCGGGCGGCAATTCCGGATCTCAGGCGACGTCATTGCTTATCCGCGCCCTTGCGCTTCGCGAGCTGCAGCTCATCGACTGGTGGCGCGTCGCATTGCGCGAATTGCCAACCGGCATCATGCTGGGCAGCATACTGGGCGTGATCGGCATCGCCCGCATCACCCTGTGGCAGATATTCGGGCTTTACGACTACGGCCCCCACTGGCTGTTGCTCTCCGCTACGGTGGCCGCCGCTCTGGTCGGCATCGTCACCTTCGGCTCCATGGTGGGGTCGATGCTCCCGTTCGTGCTGCGCGCCATCGGCTTCGATCCGGCCGCCGCATCGGCGCCCTTCGTCGCCACCCTGGTCGATGTAACCGGCCTTGTGATTTACTTCGGCGTCGCGGCGCTCATTTTGCGCGGCACGCTGTTGTGAGCCTTTATTCAAAGCTTGCTTAAGGTTCTCGCGTCCTCCAACCCCGCCGCTCCTTGGGGCGGCCCGGCGCTCAATTCATCGCCGTCGGCCGAATCTAAAAAAATCGAGGGCCGATGGGAATAAAGCGCCAGGAGCCGGAGTCGAAACGCTTGCGTGCGGCTGTCCCCCCAACAGCCACGGCCGCACGCGTTTGGCAGCCCCGGTCCCTATCCCCCAGCGGGGACCGGGGCGAACGAAAGTCAGGAGCCTGCTTGGGCGCGTCCTGACGCGACAATGCGACGATGCCAGAAGATCGCCACGCTTTGTGCGAAGCGCAGCGCCAAGCGCCCGCATCGCCGCGCCGCCTGCCACTGCGCGACGGCGCCGCCGTTTTTGCAAAAAAGCCGCCTTAAGCCCCGCTGCCCTCCCTCCTTGCGCAAGCCGGGGTCTAAGTTCTCTCGCCAAATTGTCAACACCTTAGCTGTCGGCTGGCAATTCGGATTGTCGCCTGAGCGGCGATCGGGATTTCTCTCGCACCGCTTGCTGGGCCTTCTGGCTCTCAAGCGTCTGCCAACGCTCGACGAGCCCAAGCCAAAACGCCCTGTCGCTGGCATTGCGCGCAGCGGCAGCTAGACGGCGGCATTCATCGGCGCGCCGCCGAAACTGTTCTACACTCACTTCAACCTCCCTGCCGACCGGGCCCTTCCTTCTCAGTCGGAAGCTTTAAGAATCTCCGGTCGTAAACCCAGGAACTGTATCCAATCTCCAGGAACCGACCTCTTAAACTTTTCGCGAGGCTCGCTGATCTGCCTCCTCCGCCCCCTCCGCGCGGGAATGTAGGCTCCAGGCCGATACCCAACGGCGTCATCCGGATACAGCCTTGTCGTAATCTCATGCTGCCCGCCCCCTCTCCACCTCCCCGTATGCGCAAGACAGTGGGGAGAGACTTTGGCGGCGCCGGCTCTTCGTAGACGGACAACGTTAAAAGACTCAAAAGACAAGTCTTCATGTCGCATCAGGCAGTGGCGCCCAAGCAACGTCGAGAACAACATGCGAACACAGGTCGAAGCGGTGAGACCCCTCCTTAGTGTCCGATACGCAACACTTCAGCTATATTTGATTGAGGGTATTTTCCGCGCACCAGATTCGGGTGTATTCAGCAAAGGGCCGGGCGGGGAGGCAGTGGCCCCGATTCCCAAAAACCTTGGGGGCTAGGGAATCGGGGCCGCGCGCCAGCCCGTTGTGGCGCGCGGGCGCCGTTCCTGTGCTGCTGCCACAGCAGCGCTGCAGGACAAATGCAGCAGGGCGCCGCGTCTCGGCGTCAAGTCTCGGCGATCTCATCGGGCGATCTCATCGAACGAAGGCCGCGCTTCTGTTGGAGGAAAGGCGCATGTCATCGTTTGCCGTAGAGGCGGCAACATGACAGATGCGCGGCGAGCGCATGAGCGCTCGGTGCGGCAAGCACTATATGAGGAGGACTGGCCCCGGTCGGTTCCTCTCTACGCACCCCCCCCGCTGATCGGGGCCTTTTCCTTCCTCTTCAATTCTCTCCGTTTTCAATTCCCTCCGTGCAGCAGCCGTCGCGCGATCACCTGCGCCTGGATCTCGGCTGCGCCCTCGAAAATTGAGAGAATGCGCGCGTCGCACAGAATCCGGGAAATCCGGTATTCGAGCGCAAATCCGTTGCCGCCATGAATCTGGACGGCGTTGTCGGCGGCAGCCCACGCGACCCGTGCGGCGAGCAGCTTCGCCATGCCGGCCTCCAGGTCGCAGCGGCGGCCCTTGTCCTTTTCCCGTGCCGCGTAATAGCTGATCTGGCGGGCGATCATGATCTCAGCCGCCATCATGGCGATCTTGTCGGCGACGCGGGGAAAGGCGATGAGCTTCTGGCCGAACTGGCTGCGCTCGTTGGCGTAGGCGATCGCCTCCTCCATGGCAGCCTGGGCGACGCCGACTGCACGCGCCGCCGTTTGGATGCGGGCCGACTCGAAGGTCTGCATGAGCTGCTTGAAGCCCTCTCCCTCCACGCCGCCGAGCAAGCCTTCGGCCGCAACCTCGAATCCGTCGAAGGCAATCTCGTATTCCTTCATGCCGCGATAGCCCAGCACCTCGATTTCGGTGCCCGACATGCCGGGCGCGGGAAACGGATCCGCGTCGGTGCCGCGCGGCTTCTCGGCGAGCAGCATCGACAGGCCGCGATAGCCGGGTTCATCCGGGTCGGTGCGGACCAGAAGAGTCATCAGGTCGGCGCGCACCGGATGCGTGATCCAGGTCTTGCTGCCGGTAACCTTGTAGACATCTCCGTCCCGCACCGCACGCGTGCGCAATGATGCGAGGTCCGAGCCGGTGTTCGGCTCGGTGAACACCGCAGTCGGCAGCACTTCGCCGGAGGCAAGTTTGGGGAGCCATTTCTGTTTCTGCTCCTCGGTGCCGCTGCCCAGGATGAGCTCGGCTGCGATTTCCGCGCGCGTCCCGATCGAGCCAACCCCGATGTATCCGCGCGACAGCTCCTCGGAGACCACGCACATCGACTCCTTGCCAAGCCCAAGGCCTCCGAACTCCTCGGGGATGGTGAGGCCGAACACCCCAAGCCCGGCCATCTTGGCGATTACCTCCAAAGGAATGTAGCTGTTGGTGCGGTGCCATTGCTGGGCGTGGGAAACGATCTCAGTGTCGGCGAATTTGCGCATTTCCTCGCGTATGGAATTGAGGATGTCGTCGAGGCCGCAATCGCCGACCGTGGCGCCGCGGCAATCGGCCATCAAAGCGATCAGGCGGGCGCGGTTTTCTGCGCTATTGCCGGCCGCGGTCAGTTCATCAAGGGCGGGCGAAAGGCGGGCCATGACGGCGCGCGGATCAAGGCCGAGATCAGACGGCCGCACCAGCTCGCCCTGGCTCATCGGAATGCCGCCGGCCATCTGGGCGAGGAACTCGCCGCCTCCGATGCGCACGAGCAACTCTTCGATCTCGCCGAGCCGGCCATTCCGGCTCATCCTTTCCGTGTAGCACGCAAGCTGGCGGATCGCCTCCGCATAGGTCGCGAACCAGGCAAGCCCATGGGTGGCGCGCTGCTCGCGCTCTGCGAGACTTGCATCGATGCGGCCATCGACTGAAAGGCGTTCGCGAACGGAGACGGTGGCGTCGTGCAGCAACGCGTCGACCGCGCTGCGCGCCGCCTCCATCAGGCCTATCAGATCGGTTCCGGTATCCGTGCGCGAGGCGGCAAGCGACATGGACCTCTCCTGCGTTTCGATCGGGGCGCCCGGATCGCCCGTGCTGCAACGCACAATAATAGGAATTTCCACGCCCCGCGCCAGCGTCTCAGATTCCCTCCCCCGCTTGCGGGGGAAGGTTGGGGAATGGCGCCTCCACGGCGCTGACTCGCTAAGCCCCCTCCCCCAGCCCTTCCCCGCTTGCGGGGGAGGGAGACACGGGCGCTGCAACATATGGGGGTCACAGGCATTACGTTAGAACGGCGTACAACGACCTGACTTCCATGCCGAGGGCCCCTTGCGACTTCTTGCGTTCGCATACCGCGTTGTCCATGACGCCTTCCTCAAGTTTCTGGGGGACGACGGCTGGGCGATCGCCAGCCACATCGCGCTTTCGACGCTGATGTCGCTGTTCCCGTTCCTGATCTTCATCACCGGCTTGACGAGCCTGCTCTATGGCTCGGAGGAACTTGCTGAAAAGGCGGCGCAAATTCTGCTGGAGGCATGGCCCGAGCAGGTCGCAGGCCCGATCGCCAACGAGCTGTCCAACGTCCTCACCAGGGCCCAGGGCGGTGCGCTCACCTTCGGGGCAGTGCTCGCGCTCTATTTCTCGACCAACGGCGTCGAGAGCCTGCGCATTGGCCTCAATCGCGCCTACAACGAGACCGAAATGCGCTCGTGGTGGCTGCTGCGCCTGGAATCGCTCGTCTATGTGGTGGTGGGCGCAGTGTCTTTGAGCGCACTTTCATTCCTGATCGTGCTGGCGCCGCTGATCCTGCCTGCCGTGTTGCGGTACCTGCCGGGATTAGCTGGCGTCGAAAGCCTCATTACGTTCCTTCGGTATGCTGTCACCACCACGGTTCTGGTGCTGGCGCTCATCACCGTGCACAAATGGTTGCCCTCCGGACGGCGGCGCCTCCGCGAGATCGCGCCCGGCATCGTGGTGACGCTCCTTTTGTGGCTTGTGTCCGCAGTCGCGTTCGCCCGCTACCTGGCGACATTCTCCGGCGCCTATGTGCGCACCTATGCGGGCCTGGCCTCCGCTATGGTGGCGCTCGTGTTCCTGTACTGGACGGCCGGGATTTTCGTCTACGGCGGCGAGCTGAATCAGGCGATTCGCAGGGTCAAGCGAAACGCCGCGGAGTAGCGAGAGACGTTCGCCGGATATGCCTTCTTGTTAAGTCCCGCCCCGCGCCGCCTCCACGACATCGTCGAAATTGCGCAGCCCTGCGCGCGGGGCGTTGACCAGCACCGCCATGTTGCCGGGCTTGTGCTGGTTCCTCCACATCATCTCATGGGCAAGCGGGATCTTGTCCCAGGGGAAGACTTCGCTCATGCACGGGTCGATGCGGCGATCGAGCACGAACTGATTGGCGGCGCTCGCCTGTTTGAGATGGGCGAAATGGGAGCCCTGGATGCGCTTCTGGCGCATCCACACATAGCGCGCATCGAAGGTGATGTTGTAGCCGGTGGTGCCGGCGCAGAACACCACCATGCCGCCGCGCTTGACCACGAGGCATGACACCGGAAACGTCTGCTCGCCCGGATGCTCGAACACCGTGTCGACATCCTGCTTGCCGGTGATATCCCAGATCGCCTTGCCGAATTTGCGCGCCTCCTTCACCCAGGCGTCGTATTCGGCCGTGCCGACCTTCGGCATCTGGCCCCAGCAGTTGAAGTCCTTGCGATTGACGACGCCCTTGGCGCCGAGTTCGAGCACGTATTGCCGCTTGCTCTCATCCGAGATAACGCCGATCGCGTTGGCGCCCGACGCTGCGCAGAGCTGCACGCCGAACACCCCGAGGCCGCCCGAGGCGCCCCATACCAGCACGTTATCTCCGGGCTTGAGCGCGTGCGGCGGATGGCCGAACAGCATGCGGTAGGCGGTGGCGAGCGTCAGCGTATAGGAGGCCGCTTCCTCCCAGGTGAGATGCTTGGGCTTGGTCATGAGCTGGCGCGATTGCACGCGGCAGAACTGGGCAAACGATCCATCCGGCGTCTCGTAGCCCCAGATGCGCTGGGAGGGCGACAACATCGGATCGCCGCCGTTGCACTCCTCGTCGTCGCCGTCATCCTGATTGCAATGGACGATGACCTCGTCGCCGACCTTCCAGCGCCTGACCTTCGCGCCCACCGCCCACACCAGGCCGGCCGCATCGGAGCCGGCGATGTGATACGGATTTTTGTGCACGTCGATCACCGAAATCGGCGTGCCGAGCGCGGCCCACACCCCGTTATAGTTCACTCCGCCTGCCATCACATAGACCAGCACCTCGTCGTCGCCGATGCTCCAGGTCGGCAAGACTTCGAGCTGCATCGACGTCGTGGGCGGACCGTGGCGTTCCTTGCGGATCGCCCACGCATGCATCCGGGCCGGGACATGGCCAAGGGGTGGAATCTCTCCGATGGCGTAAAGGTCCTTAGGCGCGGAAGCCTGTTTCAATTCAGCGACGGCCGGCATCGGGAAGCCTCCGGGCTTAAGCGCAATATCCGCCCAAATTCCCCATCCCTCGTAAAACAGTATGCACTACGAAATGTTGCGCCGCAAACGCGTTTTGATGCGGTGCGATTTTTGCGGTTCCCTATCGCGCCGGCCAGTCTGGAAGGCTTTGCCATCGACCGAAGGCCCAAAAAAGCCTGATTCCCGCGTCCTGCGTGGTCAGTTTCTTTGCCGCCGATTCGCTGGCGCCTTTCTGGGGGGAGTATCGCAATGACAATGGAGAGCTTGATCGTCACGCTGGTCATCGGAGCGATTGCCGGTTGGCTGGCCGCAAGAGTGCTGAAGAAAACCGGGTTTGGGCTGATCGGCGACATCATCGTCGGCGTGATCGGCGGCTATATCGGCACCTGGCTGTGGGACGTGCTTCACCTCCCGCCGATCGGAGGCCCTTGGGTCGTCAGCGCTATTGTTACTTCGACCGTGGGCGCCATCGTGTTGCTGGTGCTGCTGCGGCTGATCAGAAGCTGAGCGGCTGCTCCGCGGTGTTCCCGATCCGGCCCCTGCCGCTCCCACTGAGCGAAGCGAAATGCGGGGAGACGCCTGGGCTCTGCCTCTCCCGGATGTCGCTTCGCTCCATCCGGGCTACGAGGCCGGCGACAAGAGCTAGGCTCGCCCGCTCCACAGATTCCGCTTGCGTCGGCAGCGGCGATTGTGTTGCATTGCACAATCACTAAAGCCTTAGGACGCATGCATGACGAAGCCCCCGGATGGTGCGGCGCAACAGCGCGACAAGCCGTGGATCATTCGCACCTATGCGGGGCATTCGACCGCCTCCGAGTCTAACGCGCTCTATCGCAGGAACCTCGCCAAAGGCCAGACCGGCCTCTCAGTCGCCTTCGACCTGCCGACCCAGACCGGGTACGACGCCGACCACCCGCTGGCCCGCGGCGAGGTCGGCAAGGTTGGGGTCTCAATCTGCCATCTCGGCGATATGCGGGCGTTGTTCGATCAGATTCCGCTCGGCACGATGAACACGTCGATGACCATCAACGCCACCGCGGCATGGTTGCTGGCGCTCTACATCGCTGTAGCCGAGGAGCAGGGCGTGTCCCGCCGCGACCTCACCGGCACAACCCAGAACGACATCATCAAGGAATATCTCTCGCGCGGCACTTACGTGTTTCCGCCCGGCCCTTCAATGCGGCTGACCCGCGACGTCATCCTGTTCACCACGCGGGAACTGCCGAAATGGAACCCGATGAATGTGTGCTCCTACCACCTGCAGGAGGCCGGCGCGACGCCAGTGCAGGAAATCGCCTTTGCGCTCGCCACCGCAATCGCAGTGCTCGACGCGGTGAAAGCGTCGAGCGGCCTCGACGCGGGGCAGCTCGGCGAGGTGGTCGGCCGCATCTCGTTCTTTGTCAATGCGGGGCTGCGGTTCATCACCGAGCTGTGCAAGATGCGCGCATTCGCCGAGTTGTGGGACGAGATCACTGCGGAACGCTATGGCGCCGCCGATCCGAAGCAGCGCCTGTTCCGCTACGGGGTCCAGGTGAATTCCCTCGGCCTGACCGAGCAGCAGCCGGAAAACAACGTCTACCGCATCCTCCTCGGGATGCTGGCCGTCACGCTGTCGAAGAAGACCCGCGCGCGCGCCGTCCAGCTCCCCGCATGGAACGAGGCGCTCGGGCTGCCGCGGCCCTGGGACCAGCAATGGTCGCTGCGCATGCAGCAGATCCTCGCCTGCGAGACCGACCTCTTGGAATACGGCGACATCTTCGCCGGCTCGACCGAGATCGAGGCCAAGGCGGCGGCGCTCAAGCATGAAGCCCGCGAAGAACTCCATACCATTCTGCGAATGGGCGGTGCGGTGGCGGCGGTCGAAAACAGCTACATGAAATCGCAGCTTGTCGAGAGCAATGCGCGCCGCGTCGAGGCGATCGAGCGCGGCGAGCAGGTGGTGGTCGGCGTCAACCGCTTCACTGAAACCGAACCCTCGCCGCTCGCGGCAGGCGAGGGTTCCATTCTGACGGTGCCGCCCGAGGTGGAGACCGGCCAGATCGCGGCCCTGCAGGCGTGGCGCGCTGCGCGCGACGCTGCGGCGGTGGCGGCGGCGCTGGCCGATCTGCGGCGCGCCGCAGAGGGCGGCCGCAACATCATGGCGCCGTCGATCGCCTGCGCCAAGGCGGGCGTCACCACGGGCGAATGGGGCGAAGTGCTGCGGCAGGCTTTCGGCGAGTACCGCGCTCCGACCGGCGTCTCGCACGCGGCGCGCAACGACTGCCGCGGCATCGACGACCTGCGCGCCGAGGTCGACCTCCTGACGCGCAAGCTCGGACGACGGCCGAAAATCCTGGTCGGCAAGCCGGGGCTCGACGGCCACTCCAACGGCGCCGAGCAAGTGGCCGTGCGGGCGCGCGACGCCGGCATGGACGTGGTCTATGACGGCATCCGCATGACGCCGGCGGAGATTGTCGATGCCGCCCGCGACAAGAATGTCCACGTGGTTGGCCTGTCGATCCTCTCCGGCTCGCACATGCCGCTGGTCAATGACGTGATTAATCGCATGCGCGCCGCCGGCCTCGATGAAGTGCCGGTCGTCGTCGGCGGCATCATCCCGCCCGACGATGCCGCCGCGCTTAAAAAATCCGGCGTCGCCGCTGTCTATACCCCGAAGGACTTCGAGCTTAACCGGATGATGAGCGACGTGCTGAGGATTGTGGAACGCAGCACTGGAAGGTGAATCCGCAGCCCGGATCGAGCGCAAGCGGTTTGCCACAGGGTGCGGGCTCCTGCTGCGCGGGCGCCGCACAATGCAGGAAATCCGGGTTGACGGCCATTTGGATCGTGTTAGTGAGTGCGAGCGGCCGCATCTTGGCGCAATCGACACATAAACGAGGGCTGAGTGTTGGAACGGCGTCATGACGTGAACGCCTTGGTGGAGGCGGTGGTCGCCAACATCGAGGCGGGACGCGCGGTCGAAAGACCTTTCTTTCATCTTGAGTTCGACCGGGTGTTCCCGGACGACATCTACGCCCGAATGATCGCCGCAATGCCGGCGGCGGGCGACTATCGTCCGCTGCCCGGTCGGAACAAGGGCAATATCCGGCCGGACGGCACTTCGACCCGGGTCAAGATCGATCTGTTTCCCGAATACATCCGCCACCTCGCTCCCGAAAAGCTCGCCATCTGGGATGTGGTCGGCCGCGCGCTGTGTTCTAGGGAGGTGCAGGAGGCCTTCATGCGGCGTCTCGCGCCTGGGCTTGAACGGCGTTTCGGCAAGAATTATGCGGCCGTCGGCATGTATCCGATCCCGGTGCTGACCCGCGACATTCCGGGTTATCGCATCACGCCGCACACCGACACGCGTTGGAAGGGGATCACGGTACAGCTCTACTTGCCGCGCGATGCGTCCGCGACCCACATCGGCACCATCTTCCATGAACGCCTGCCGGACGGATCGCTGCCCAAGACGATGCAGATGAAATTTGCCCCCAACACCGGTTACGCGTTCGCGGTCGGCGACAACACCTGGCATTCGGCCGATCCGGTCGGTCCCGAAGTCGAGACCCGCGACAGCATCCTGCTCACCTATTTCGTCGACTCCGGCCTTCTGCGCATCCTGCGCAATCGCGGCAAACGCGTCGGCAATTTCCTCCTGAGCGAAGTCAAGCATCTGGTTCGCCGGTAGCCGATCGCATCAGCCAATCCGATCGTTGTAGGGAGACTAAAGCGAACTGCGCACCGAAGTCGCGGTGTGGTGTGCGCGGCGCGCACCCCTCGACAGGCTCAGGGGCGCGCCGTCGCCCGCCCTGCAATCCGCTGAGGGTCACACACTCCATTCGACCAGAAAAAGCGCGTACGGCAATTTCGGCACGCCCTACACTTCCGCCCTCCACGTCGTGGAGCGATACCGGCTGCTCGACTACGAGGACGCGAAAGACGGCCTGGAATGGGACGCGAAAGAGAATAGCCGTGTTCAGGTCTTCTCGGTTGACCGCAATTATCGCGGCAAGCATTTGCAGCTTGAGTTCACGGTCGAGGACGAGGGCGCCTTTACGACGCCCTGGAGGGCGACCATCACCCATTTGCCCTCATTAGGACAGCGGCAACAACAACTGCTTCACTTCATCCACCAACCAGAAGACAACCGAAAGTGGACAAAACTCCAGATGGCCCTATAATAGATGTGGTTTCCACTATCAGGGGAGACGATATCACAGCACGCAATAACGGCAGATTTGCCGATTTTCAAAATTCGCAAATTCCCCGTTATTTTCCCTGTTCTGAGGGAATTTGGAACCCGCCAGTCTTCGCTGATCGGCGGTAAAGGTGTCGGTTTGCGATCGATAAGCCGCGGCTGTGGTATGGTGGTCCGACCATTCGCGGGAGGAATATACATGTCCGCGTCAGACAAGCCTGACAACCGCATCGAAACATCCCTCACCCGCCGCCGCGTTGTGACCGCCGGCATCGGCGCGCTCGCTGGGCCCGCAGTGCTGCGCGTCATCCCGGCGAATGCGCAAAGCCGCGTCATCAAGATCGGCCATGTCAGCCCGCGCACCGGCCCCCTCGCCGGGTTCGGCGAGGCGGATGGCTTCATCCTCGACCAGGTGCGCGCGCTGCTCCGCGCAGGGCTTAAGAGCGGCGGCAAAACCTATCCGGTTGAGATCGTCAGCAAGGACAGCCAGTCGAGCGGCAACCGCGCTGCCGAGGTCGCGTCCGAGCTGATCCTTGGCGACAAGGTCGATCTCATCGTCGCGTCGGCGACGCCCGACACCACCAATCCGGTGGCCGACCAGGCTGAAGTCAACGAAGTGCCGTGCGTCACCACCAACTGCCCCTGGCAGCCCTATTTCTTTGGCCGCAACGGCGATCCGAAGAAAGGCTTCACCTGGACCTATCACTTCTTCTGGGGCCTGGAGGATGTGATCGGCGCGTTTCTGGCGCTGTGGGATTCGGCGCCCACGAACAAAGTGGTCGGCGGGCTTTTCCCCAACGATGCCGACGGCAACGCCTGGGGCGACGGCAAGCTCGGGCTGCCGCCGGCGCTCGCGGCGGCCGGCTACAAGCTCACCGATCCGGGCCGCTATCAGCTCATGAATAACGACTTCACGTCGCAGATTTCCGCCTTCAAGGCGGTTGGCGCCGAGATCGTCACCGGCAATATGATCCCGCCGGATTTCGCCACCTTCTGGTCGCAGGCGGCGCAGCAGGGGTTTCGGCCCAAGATCGTCACCATCGGCAAGGCGCTGCTGTTCCCGTCGGTGATCGAGTCGCTGGGCGCGCGCGGCAACGGCCTTACCAGCGAAGTGTGGTGGACGCCGCACCATCCGTTCCGTTCGGGGCTCACGGGACAGAGCGCGCGCGAACTCACCGACGCCTATACGAGCGCGACGAAGCGGCCATGGACGCAGCCGATCGGCTTCCAGCACGCGCTGTTCGAGGTCGCAATCGACGTGCTCAAGCGCGCCAGGACGCTCGATCCAAAGGCGATCCTCGATTCGATCGTGGCGACGGATTACCGCTCCATCGTCGGCCCGGTGAAGTGGACTGGCGCGCCGGTGAAAAACGTCACCAAGACGCCGCTTGTGGCCGGCCAGTGGCAGCGCACCGGCAACAGGTTCGAGTTGGTAATAACGACGAACAAGACCGCGCCGGAGATTCCGGTGGGCGGGAAGTTGAATTTGCTCGGCTGACGGGCTGTTCTGCGGACGTGCGGCGCGGCCTATGCGCCTTAAGGTCTCGCGCAAGCCGCGCCCAGTTCTCGAGATCCCGGGTTGGGGATGCCCTGCCGACGGCCCCGGGTTTCGCTGGCGCTCAACCCGGGCTGCAGCCTGAAGAAGGCGGGCGAGACGCCCGCACCGGCCACTTGCGCAAGCTCAATCGGCGGCTATATCGGAGCCGAATCAACACCATCGCGGGAGTGAGCGGCATGAGCACCGAACCCGAAACCGTTGCCCAGACCCACCCGTTTCAGGCGGAGGTCGCCGAACTGCTGCGGCTCATGGTGCACTCGGTCTATTCCGAGGCCGACGTATTCCTGCGGGAACTCATCTCCAACGCATCCGACGCCTGCGACAAGCTGCGTTATGAAGCAATCGCCAAGCCCGAACTGCTGGGCGACGGCCGCGCGCTGACGATCCGCATCAAGCCTGACACGGCAGCCGGCACCCTCACGGTCGAGGACACCGGCATCGGCATGGATCGCCAGGAGCTGATCGACAATCTCGGAACGGTGGCCCGCTCCGGCACGCGCGCCTTCATCGAACGTCTCGCGCAGGCACAGGACGGCGCCGGACTGATCGGCCAGTTCGGCGTCGGTTTCTATTCGGCCTTCATGGTGGCCGACCGGATCGAAGTGACAAGCCGCCGGGCCGGGGCCGCGGAGGCTTGGGTCTGGACTTCATCGGGAGGCGCCGGCTTTACGATCGCGCCTGCGAGCGAAGCGCAAGCGGCGCGCGTTGCGCGCGGCACCGAGATCGTCCTTCACCTCAAGCCCGACGCCAAGCGCTATCTCGAGACTTACGAGATCGAACGGGTCGTTCACACCTACTCGGACCATATCCTGTTTCCGATCGAACTCGTCGGCGAGAAAGGCGAGCCGCGGCAGATCAATGCCGCCAGCGCATTGTGGCAGCGCTCCAAATCGGAACTCAAAGCGGAAGATTATACGCAGGCCTACAGATCGATTACCGGCATGTTCGACGAGCCCGCCATGACGCTCCACTATCGCGCCGAGGGCCGCCAATCTTACGCGGTGCTGCTGTTTGCGCCCTCGATCGCGCCCTTTGACCTGTTCGATCGCAGCCGCAAAGGTCACGTCAAGCTCTACGTGCGGCGCGTCTTTATCACCGACAATGCGGAGCTGCTGCCCACCTATCTGCGCTTCGTGCGCGGCGTCGTCGACAGCGAGGATCTGCCGCTCAATATCTCGCGCGAGATGCTGCAGAACAATCCGCAGGTGGCGCAGATGAGGAAGGCGCTCACCGGTCGCGTGATCACTGAACTGGAGCAACTCGCCGCCAAGGAGGGGTCGGGCGGCGATGATGCAAAGCCTTATGCGAAGATCTGGGAAGCGTTCGGTCCGGTCATCAAGGAAGGCATTTACGAGGACTTTGAGCGGCGCTCCCAGCTCCTGGCGCTGTCGCGTTTCACCACCACGGCCGGCAACGGACGCTCGTTGAAACAGTATGTCGCGGATTTGAAACCCAACCAGACCGAAATCTACTATCTCGTCGGCGACAGCCTCGAGCGCCTGAAATCGAATCCCAAGCTTGAAGCAGCGCGCGCGCGAGGGATTGAGGTTCTGCTGCTGACCGACCCGGTCGATGCGTTCTGGTCTGCGGCGCCGCTCGATTTCGAGGGCAAGCCGCTCAAATCGTTGAGCCAGGGCGAAGTCGATTTCAGTCTGGTGCCGCTCATCGACAAGGAGACGAAGCCGGAGGAAGCTGACAAAGCGGCCGTCGACGATGCGACAATCGTAGCGACCGTGAAGCTCGCGCTTGGCGAGCGCGTCTCCGACGTACGCGCTTCCCGGCGATTGACCGACAGCGCCGCGTGTTTAGTCGCGGGTGGAAAGGGACCCGATCGCGAGTTGGAGCGGCTCCTTGCACGACATAATCGCAGCCCCGGGACCAAGCCGATCCTGGAGCTCAACATGCGTCACATCCTGGTGAAGGCGCTGGCGCGCGCCAAGCATGAGGAGCGGGAGGACGATATTGCGGATCTTTCCGCGTTGCTGCTTGAGGAAGCGCAAATTCTTGATGGCGAAGCGCCAGACGACCCGGCCGCATTCACCGCGCGATTAAACCGCCTCATCACCCGCGGGCTGCCGGCGGCGTGAGGCTGCTTGGACCGCGGGCATCTCGCCCGCCGCGAAGGCGCGTCCGCCACTAAAAGGATAAGCAAGTTGCAGCAAGTTGCAGCCCGCATTGAGCGAAGCAAAATGCGGGACGGGCAGCTCCCGGATGTCGCTTCACTCCATTCGGGCTGCACAGCTCCGAGGAGCCACGCACGCAGAAGGCCCGCAGACGTAAAAGGCCGCCCGTGGCGGGCGGCCCGAAGTTCATATCAGAGGCCCGCGTTTTGCAACAGAGCCCGTCTCGCGATCAGCCGGTGTAGGCTGCGCGGCGTTGTTCTTCGTGCTCGCGTGCCGTTGTCGGGCGCGCGGGAAGCTGAAGGACGGTCGCCTCCTGACCTTCGCGGAGCGCAGTCAGAAGCACGATTTGTCCGTCGGGGAACTCCAACGCATCGTGATGCACGTGCGGCGTTTCTTTATCGATCTGGCGGAAGATGGCCGTGGTGTGCTTGAGGCTCTTCACGCTTTGGCCGAAGAATCTCGGCGATTCAATCGCAACCTCTCCGGCAAACGCAATTTCGGTGCCGGGAAGAAGGCACACGGCCATGTTACGATCTTCCGGAGCACAGAAGCCCCGGGTTCCGGTACCAAAGTTTCTCGTCGTCAGCTTGTCTCCGACCGCCGCAGGGCGTGACGCGACGCCTTGTAGGCTGTAGTCACACATGGCAAGGAACTCCTGTTTTCTAAGCCCCTATAGCCCCAGTTGTGCTCGCCCCCCTTTCTTGTGTCCTCGAGTCTTGTTGCCTCGATCCCAGATGCTCAACTTTTGACCAAGCCACTGGTTCAAGTTCGTTCAGGTCTTGCTCTGGCTCAAGTCCTGATCAACAAGTCTTGATTCCACAAGCCTTGGCACTTCCAATCTTAGCACCTGCCTCGCTCGCAAGCACTGGATTTGGATGAGGCAGGATGATCGCTACATTTGGCAAAACTGAGACTGCCACGGAATCTGCCGCGCGGCAATGGGACATCTTGTGCTGCGCGAGAGCGCCTTCCGCCCGGATCCAATCCCCTCGCCAATGTCATGCCTCGCTTGTCGCGAGCATCCACGTCACGAGCGACAACAAACCTTGCGATTCGACATCCGATCTGCAAAGAGGTGTCGCATGACTGCGCCGACCGGACCGCTCAGAGACATCAAAGTATTCGATCTCACCCGCGTGCTTGCAGGGCCGACCTGCGTGCAGATGCTTGCCGATCTCGGTGCGGACGTCATCAAGATCGAGAAGCCTGGCTGCGGCGACGACACGCGCGGATTCGCGCCGCCATTTATGCCAGGAACAAAGGAGAGCGCCTACTTCGTCGGCGTCAACCGCAACAAGCGCTCGCTCACCCTCGACATTGCGAAGCCGGAAGGCCAGGAGATTGCTCTGCGGCTGATCGCCAGGAGCGATATCCTTGTCGAAAACTTCAAGGTCGGGGCGCTGGCGAAATATGGTCTCGGTTATGAGCAGCTACGCAAGAGGTTTCCCGCGCTGATCTATTGTTCGATCACCGGGTTCGGGCAGACCGGACCTTATGCGCAGCGCCCCGGCTATGACAGCTTGATCCAGGCGATGGGCGGGGTCATGAGTCTGACCGGCGAACCGGACGGCCTGCCCCAGAAGGTCGGAGTTCCTCTCGCAGATTTGTTCGCGGGGCTCTATGGCTGCATCGGCATATTGGCGGCGTTGCGCCATCGGGACCTCACCGGGCAAGGACAGCAAATCGACATCGGGATGCTCGACGCACACGTCGCGTTCCTCGCGAACCAGGGCATGAATTATCTTGCAACCGGCGAGAACCCGCCCCGCCTCGGCAATGCGCATCCAAACATTGTGCCCTATCAGGTGTTCGCGACCAGCGACGGCTACGTCGTGCTGTCGATCGCCAATGACCCGACCTTCAAGCGGTTTTGCGAGAGCTTCGGGCTCGGCCACCTGCTTGCAGACAAGCGCTTCGCCACCAATGCGGCGCGGGTCGAAAATCGCCAGCTTGTGATCGATACGCTCGCGCCGGTGATGAAGACCAGGACGACCGCCGAATGGGTCGACCGGCTCGAAGCCTTGAAGATCGCCTGCGGGCCGATCAACACGGTACGCGACGTCTTTGCCGATCCGCAGGCGCGCGCCCGCGGCGTAGTCGTGCACATGCCTCACGCCGCAACCGCGAAGGGCGTTGATGTCATCGCCAATCCGGTGCGTCTCTCTGAGACGCCGCCCGATTACCGGTTGCCGCCGCCGCTGCTCGGCCAGCATACCGATGAAGTGTTGTCCGAGCGCCTCGGCTTCGATAAGGCGAAATTGGCCGCGCTGCGGGAAGCAGGCGTTATTTGACCTTGGCCGGGACCGGGCCCTTCGCGGTCCCCGTCGCAGGCTCACGAGCCGACCGACAGGTCTTCAAGCCTCGCCATGTAACGCACTTTAAGATCCGCTTCGCCGAACATTTCCTGCACGACCTGGAATTCCACCCCCCATTTCGGCTCGGAGAAGTCCGGCTCATAGGCCACGACTTCGGCAATGCCCGACTGGATGATTGCTTTGGCGCACTCCACGCACGGAAACCACGGCACATACATGACGCAGCCCTTAAGGGATACGCCGATCCGGGCGGCGTTGTAGATCGCATTGCGCTCGGCGTGAGAACTCCACAGGTACTTGGCCCCGGTCTCGCGGCAATGCCTCGCATCGACGTCGTCGCGCACGCCGCGCGGGAGCCCGTTGAAGCCGGTCGATCTGATCTCCTTGTCCGGACCAACAATGACGGCGCCCACCCGGCGACCCTTTTCCTTGCTCCAGCGGGCGATCTGATGCGCCAGCAGCATGAACCTCTCATCCCAGGCGCTCGAAAACATTGCCAACCCAAGTCCTTCGTTCGACTCGTTCCATTAAAACACGTTCCGGCCAAGAGGCCAGCGATTCGTCCCAGCCTGCCTCGCTGGGAGTGCGGGAGTCGCGGTTGCGCTCCCTGGAGAAGGAAGGATGGGAAGCCGTCGATGGCGGCCCATCGCTCCAACGCTCGACAACAATGCGGATGAGTTACTGCCCACCCCCGGGGAGGAGACTCCCTCCGTCATTTCGCCCCTCATACAACTCCGCGCGGCTGCCGTTCTTCCGGGTATAACGAGACTGCGCCATCTTCAATCCGCGCCTCGACTGGCTGCGGCTCAATAATGAGCGCCATGGCCGGCGGCGCGGATTTGCGCCATTCGAGGACGACGACATTCTGCTGTGTCTGCTCGGCGTTTCCGCCGCCTTTCCGCACGACCATGCGGCCGAGCGCTGGCATCAGCTTCGTTCCGCCGCCACGATGTGAATGCGAGTTGCCGGCTGCCATCGATCAGGTGGTGGCGGTGGGATCAAATCGCCCTGTCATGCGGGCTGATTCGAAAAAACCTGGAACGCTGGGCGCAACGCGTGGAGCATTGCGTCTTCAAAACATTCCGGGCGCGTCGGATCACGGGTTTGCGCAGCGCCGGTTCGGCCGGCGACTCTTCGTGTCCATGCATCGCCTGCCAGCCGTCGCCCGTGATGTCCCCTGCACACCGACCGTCTCAACGTCACGGCCTTTAACAACGCCGCCGGTGCTATCGTGACCAATATGGGCCCGCGGAATGACGATGCCGAGCTGATCGCTGGCAAGGTCATGAAGCGCCACGGCCAAATGGCGGGGCTCGATTTCGCCCGGCTCCAGCGCCCTGGCGATGAGGCCCGCGACCGCGTCTAGCCCGCCGCGGAGGTTAAGAACAGCCGGGTTTGAGGAGCGCGCAGGCGGAGCTGGGCTCGAAGCGGACCGAGGTTAATTAACCGCTGCGCCCGCGCGGCCACGCTTGTCCTCGGCCACCTCGATTCCTGCGACGTGCTCGCAAAAAATCGGGGCCGCGCGGACCCGCCCGGCGACGATGCCGGCCTCTAATTCGAAGACCGTCCAGACACGCTCGGCGTCGATGCGACGGCGCGCTATCTCGGAGCAGCCCCTTCGCCAGCAGCCGAACCCGTTTCTGCGGTCCACGCTTTGTAATCGTCTTCAGAAACCTCGGGGAGCTTCTTGACGAAGGCGGCAATGGCCCAGATTTCCCGGTCAGGCGCTTCGACCAGGCCGAATCCCGGCATGCCGGTCATGTTGATGCCATTTCGGACGACCCAGAAAATCTGCCCCGGCGTGAGATCCTTGGCGACGTCCTTCAGATCAGGAGGGTCGGGGCGCAGACCCTCGGAGAATTTCGCCCACATGACCCCAGGAGCGCCGTGGCAGTTCGCGCAGCCGCGCGACGCAAAGGCGCGCGCGCCGGACTGGATAATCGCCGCGTCCTCGATCGGGATCGGCGGCTGCTCCGCCGCGTACCGATTGATCGACGCGGTTCGGATGTACGTCAATGCCCAATCGACGACACTGGAGTTCGGCTCGGTCGCGGCTACATTGTAGAAGCCGCCGAAGAAGAACGCGGCCGCGGCGACCACAACTATGATTGCCAGCGCGCCGATAAAGCTCAGGAATTTCATGGCAAACCTCCGGCGTTCCGGAGCGGCTCCGGTTCTTAACGAACCGGAAGGGCCGCGGGCTGGCTGGTTGCATTCTGATGCGGCAAAGCTGTGGCTGGTTGCCGGCCGAGGGGGCGCGATCACGCCGCAACCGTTAAGGGCTGGAACTTTCAGCACAAAAGAACACCGCCGGGATGCGTGGAGTTCCCTGCCGGGGCGAACTTACCTGAAAGGCATTTGCCAGAGATCCCAAAACCACCTCACCCGCTGCGGTGCGCGCCCGCAGACGCGATCGCGGCATGGTTGCAGCCCTGCAAGTCCTCAAAACGGGGGCGCCAGCAATGAAAAGAGAGCCCCGGATGCGAGCATCCGGGGCTCCGGTCAGAATCTGCCGCTCACCCGGCCCGGTTCAGTAGCAGACATTCACCCAACGAACCACTGGGCCGTAGGGCGTGGCAACGACCTGGCGCTGCATGCAGGTGTTCGCCACGATCGCGCTGCCGACAATGCCGGCCGCCACGCCGACGCCAAAGCCGCCCCATCCCCAGCCGTGGCCCCAGTGGTGGCCGTAGCCCCAGGCCGACGCCGACGTGGGCGAAAGCGCAACCGTGCCGAGGGCGGCGGTCGCAGCGAGAACAAGAGCCATCTTGCGGAACATGAGGTTTCTCCTCGTTGTGCGGGATTGCCGTTTGGATGTGTTTCTCATCCTGCGAATTGGTCGCTCAGCGCCGTCGCGGGGTTCATCTGCTTCACGCGGCTAACTCTGTGATTAATCACACCAACGCAGGCGCGTACGAGGTCGGCCACGCATCGTGCCGGTGCGCGGCCTTCACGCGATCCGCTCGTTGCCCCTGATCTGGGTGCGATGCATGACCCTTCGCGTCTCGGGATCAAACGCATCGCGGCGGTGCAAGACGGCAAGATTGTTCCACATCAGCACATCGCCGGCCCGCCACCGATGGCACATCGTAAACCGCGTCTGGGTCGCATGCGCCCACAACGCGTCGAGCAGCGCCTCGCTGTCGGCGATGCTCATCCCGGTGACGTAGCCGTTCGGCCGACGGCCGAGAAATAACGCCTTGCGACCCGTCGCACGATCAGTGCGCACCAGCGGATGCCGCGCCCCAACGGTCTCGCGCACGTCGGTGACCTCTCTGTAGCCTCTGCGCAGCATGCCGGCGCTGTTGCGTGAGGCGTCATGCACCGCGACTCTCCCTTCGGCTGCGTCTTTCAATGCCTCCGGCAACGCCTCATAGGCAGCGAACATATCGGCGAAATAGGTGTTGCCGCCTTCGGGCGGCACTTCAAGCGCGTGGAGGATCGCGGCCTTTGGCGGCACTTCCATGTAAGTCATGTCGGCGTGCCAGACCGCCTCGCCATCCCCAAGACCGCCGATCGGCCGGCCGTTCTCGACCACATTGGAGATCACGTTGATTTCCGGATAGGCCTTGTTGAATGGCTCGCCATAGGGGTTGGGGCCGGGCGGGTCGAGTTCGCCGAAGCGTCTGCTGAAGGCGAGAAGCTCGGGATCGGACAGAGTCTGCGCACGGATCACCACCACAAGCCGCGTGCGCCATGCCGCCTCGATGGCATCGACGTCGCCCTGAGGAAGGGGCTTTGAGAGGTCGACGCCTGTCACCTCAGCGCCCAGCGGCGCATCGAGGTTCGATATCATGGCCGCCATCAGCAGCTCCGGTCTTGGAGGTCACAAGGCAGTTATCCTAAGAACTGCGCTCGCTGATGCAACTCGACTCGGTCCGAGGCAACCACGCGTGGGGCGCCCTTCAAAGATGTACCGCTCGCGGCCATTGAGTTAAGACTAAGTCCGGCAATCGATTGGGCGACTTCAGGAGCTGCACTGACGGGGCGGCGCCTGCGGTTTGACGGCATCTTGGCATCGCAGCATCGGCAGTTGCGATTGACGATATACGGTAAATGGGATTATCCGTAGGCAATCTTCCGCGATCAACGCGGATGTCATGCAGAGGGGGAACGTCCATGAAAAGACTAGCTTTGGCATTGCTAGCCCTGCCGCTCGCGCAGAGCGGGGCTTCCGCTCAGAACGCGGGCAGTCCCGCGGCGGGAAAGGCTTATTGGGAGCGGGTTGCGCCTCGCAACGTCGACTGCCGGAACTGCCACGGCGGCGCGGGCGAAGGCGGTTTCGGTCCCGACCTCGCCGGGCGCGGATTGAGCGCCGCCCAGGTATTGCGGGCGGTTCGCCAGCCCTGGGGCATCATGCCTGCCTTTGCCGAAAGCCAGCTCAGCGAGCAGGACGCCGCCGACCTGGCGGCATATTTTGCCTCGCTGCCGAAGCCCCCGGAGCCCGGCAAATGGAGGTTCGAGGTTCCGCCCGGCGCGCCGCCCGGGCAGGCGACCCTGATCAACATGGGCTGCGGCCAGTGCCACACCCCGAATTTTCAGGGGCCCCGCAATAACATGGGCGGGTACGGCATGAATTTCGATTATTTCGCGAACCTCGTCTACAATCATACGACGGCGATGCCGGCATATCGGGCTGAAATCGGAAACAACGCCACGAACCTCGATATGGGCAACTACTCCAGGTCGCGCCTCACGGTGGGGCAATTGCGCCAGATCTACTTCTGGGCGCGTGACGAAATCGGCTTCCGTCCACAGCTCGCGGCTACGCTTGGCAAGGGGGAGACCGGCCCCAGCGGCGTGACCTATCCTCTCACCGTCACGAACAACGGCGTTCAGGGCAGAGGCATGATCGCAGAAGGCTTGACGGTCAGTCTTACCATACCTGCGGGTCACAACGTCGTCGCCGCCACTGGGCAAGGCTATCAGGGCGTCGTTAACAACGTCGCCACATGGAAGCTCCCGCGTAGCGCCCCGAAGGATCAAGAGCGTTTGACCATAACCCTGTCTCAGCCCGTAACCGCCGCCGCCAATCTCCGCGGCGAGGTCCGCTGGGCGAAGCCCGCGCCAAAGACGGGAACCGACATCCCGGTCAACATCGCCCCAGCGCCGCTATAACGCGCAGATTCGCCGGCGCGCATCACGTTCCGCCCGACCCTCCTCCGCTCGCGGGGGAGGGTCTTCTATTTCATCTTGCCCCGCGCGCGGGCATGCGACTAATCCTACTGCGTCAGAAGTCGTTGTGGAGCGCCGTCGGATCGCCCGTTTGCCGATGTACGTACCGCCGCCACTCGCGGCTTTGATCGCTTGGATGCTCTTTGTCGGGCGGCGGCAGCCGGTCAAGGGTCTCGACCGCGTAAGCGGCGATTGGCGCGCGATTAAACGCGCGCTAATCGCCCTTGACCCCGCAAGACTGCACCCAAGCGATCAAGGCCGTTTCCAAGGCCGCCGACCGGACCTTTCTGACGCAGCCAGCAGGGCTCTGGCGATAGCGCAAACTCCGATCGGTTCGACAGAACCAATCAGAGCTTGGTAATCATCTTACTTTTGGCACTCGCACCTGCGCGCCCAGCGCGTCGAAGAGTAAAGCAATTCATCGAACAGACATCGAATGCGGCTACACTGACTTGCGCCGTTGCACACAAGCGAATTTGACCAGGCTCAGGATGATCGGGGAACTGGTGGTCGGCGCCGGCGCGGTCGCGGCGGCGGGGTTTGCCTATGTTCGGCAGCAACGCGTCCGGCTCTATCGGGATCTCGAAGCCCATCTGGCGCGCATTGTGGATGGGCCAGTGCCGGACCTTGGCGACCTGGCGCACCGCGAACCGCCTCGGTTTGTCGATCGTTTCGCGGTCATGCCGGATTTGCTGCCGGCTCGGGCCTTTGCAGCCCTCAAGGCGGAAGCCGAGGGTCTGGTCGCACCGGAGCGAAGCTTCGTGCCGGCGCATAAAAAGGGCGGCACAGTCGCATACGAAACCCTGATCGCATCGGCGCCCGCTGTCGTTTCCTTTTATCACTCGGCCGATTTTCAGGATTTCATTTCCCGCCTCATTGGATCGCCTGTCCGGGCGACGCCGATCAATGACCAAAACTCGCTTTCGGTGCTGTTCTACAACAAGCCGGGCGACCATATCGGTTGGCACTACGACCACAACTTCTACCGCGGACGGCATTTCACTATCCTCATCACCATCGTCAATGAGGGGCATTCCGCGGACGGATTGAGCCACGCAGAATTAAAGGCGCGCATCGGCGGCCAGGAAATCGCCGTGCGCACGCGGCCGAATACCGTTGTGGTGTTTGAAGGCGCGCGGGTTCGCCACAAGGTAACGCCGGTCGAGTCCGGCGAGCGGCGGCTGATCCTGAGCATGACCTATTGCACCGACCCGAAAGCCTGGTGGTGGCAGGGCATATCGCGTCGCCTCAAGGACACTGCTTATTTCGGCGTGCGCGCGCTTTGGACTTGACGCTTTCCTCCGGGGCGCTGGCGTCCCGCCCGCTCTTCGGAAGCGAGCGGAACGCCCGCGGTGCAGCAAGCAGCCCGACCGCGTCGACCAGGTCGCCGGCAAAAACCGGCATCAGGATATCCGCGACGGTTGCGCCGATCATCGCCGCTGCGATGCCGGCGACAAGCCACGGCTGGCGCTGCCAATGCCGTACTATCCGGGAAATCAAGGGCTGTGGCGCGAAGGGTCAGCGATGCCAAGCCCCCAAGATCAAGGCCCCCGGTCAAGAGATCGCGTTGACAAGCGCGACCCCCGCGCATTAAGTCTTCGGCGCTAAGCCCAGATGGCGGAATTGGTAGACGCGCTGGTTTCAGGTACCAGTGGTGAAAGCCGTGGAGGTTCGAGTCCTCTTCTGGGCACCACCTAAAAATTACGGTCGTTAGGCCAAGAGTCCTGCGGCGAACCGGGACCTGTTTTGGTGTGGCCCCGACTCCCGAGGCGCGGGGGCACGATTGTCGGGGTCACGCTCGCGTGCCACAAGCCCTTGTCTACTACCATACCTTGCAGGTTCGGAGAAATCTATGGGCGCTATAGAGGAAATCGTGGGGTCCCGACCTTTGCGCGAGTGGGGTCGACAGGTTGGAACCATTGCTCGCCAGGCGGCGAGCAAGCCACATTGTCTCGCCTGCCAAAACCGGCGCGTAAGCGCCGGTCTTGTGAGCGCGTTTTCCACATCGCGTTGGGACCGAGGCTTGTATGGGGCGCCGAATCACCTCAGCCTCAGAGACTAAAATTGGTCTCCTCCGTTCCGTAGGCCCTGGACTTAGCCCCGGCTGCTTTTCCTCCCCGGCTGGCGCTATGCTTTTGCGGCTGGTCCCCGAGCGGCCCTTGTCCCCGGCAATGTTGTCGCGTGCTTCGATTTTCGACCGGCTATCGCTCACACGCAAAGCGGAGAAATCGCCAGGCAGCCGGAGCTATGGCCGCAGGCAATACGCCTCAGGGCATGTCCGACCCCAATTTGTCCGGCGCGAGCATTGGCTCATCGCGGCAGTTTGAATATCATGGCGCCAAGGTGCGAAGGAGGGACAGCCATGCCGGCCATCGGATCCTCACGGAGGGGTTTTATCAAAACAATGGGCGCCGTCGCCGCTGCCGTGACCTGTGGCCGCGCCGAGGCTGCCAAAGCCGAGGATTACAAGCCCCAGGATCAGAAGAAGCTGACACAGGCCGCCGCTCGGTACCAAGACCACCCGCAACGGGACGAAAGCTGCGGCAGTTGTCCGTACTTCATCTTTCCCAAGAGTTGCGTTGTGGTCGAAGGCGAGATCAGCGCGACCGGCTGGTGCCCAATGTATACGATCTTTTCTCCGCTTGATCGGGGTGCGCATGCCTGATGAGCGTCGCGGCGCTCATCAGGCAAGCTTGAACGCTGCGTAACGCAAGGCTCGTTACGGCGTCAGCGGCTCAATATGGACAATCTTGCCGGTCTGCTGGCCTTCGGTCCACATGCTGGAGAGCACGTTGGGATCCGAGCTCTTCTGCACGTCGATATGACGCGTATTGATGGAAGTCGGCAGGAGATAAGAGCTCCATTCGCCGGTTTCGACGTTGAGCCGCTGAACGAGATCGGTGCTCATATCGGCGCCCCAAGCATATCCGAAGTCGTCGAACTGAACGTCGTATGCGCCCGCATAATCGACCGGCAGCTCCCACTGCGTGATCTTGCCGGTCTTGGGGTCATACATTGCGTAACGATTGGCATGGAATTGCGAGAACCACAGGCGATTCTGTGAGTCGATATGTCCTCGCCTCGCGCCGCCCACGCCCAGCGGAAGATCGATATAGGTTGTCTCCCCCGTCCCGGCGTTGGTGCGCCAGATCTGCCTTTGGTCCGGATTGTTGTCTAGGCCGTAGACGTTGTTGTCGAGATCAGTGACTAACCCGTAAGCGGCAATGTCGCGCTTTCCGGCCGGCGGCAGGACTTCGTTGAATTTTTCGGTGGCGAGGTCGAATTGATACAGTTTGTTGGGGTGGCCAGGATCGGGGCCGCCATTGGTCTTGGTCCACAATTTGCCGTCAACGTTCGAATGCAGGGCGTCGATCATGGTGAACCGCGTGTCGCCCTTGTCCCAATCGGGCGCGAGGTAGACCGAGACCTTTTCCGTCTTCGGGTCAAGCTTGGCGATCTGCGCCTGCCCCATCATGGCTTCCCAGATGTTTCCATCCTTATCCATCGTGATCATGAGGCCGCCCGTCGGAAAGCCGGGCTTGGACAAGGGCACCGGGTAGCGCGTGACCTTGCCGGTCTTGGGGTCCAGTTTCGAGATGACATGGTGCTGGAAATCGGAGAACCAGACGTTGCCCGCTTTGTCGAGCAGCGTGTCATGGGGCGCGGCGGAATCGGGAAGATCATAGGTCGTGACGATGGCCTGAGTTGATTTGCCGGTCGGCCGCGGCTGCGTTTTCAGTTTATACGGCCACGTTTCTCCGGAACTCAGATTGATCGAAGCAATGTAGGCGGCGAGCTCCGCCTGCCCCCTGGTCGGCGGACGGCTCAATTCCTCGGATGCGCTCTGATGGAAAAAAGGAAAATTGGGAGAAGCATTGGCGCTGTGCGCGGCCATGCGTTGCACCGTGAACGCCATTTCCGACGCATCCTTCCTGGAAAAGAGCGGACGCTGCAGGCCATGGCAATCGAGACACCTCAGCAATGCCAATTTCTGCCTGGCTGTGCCCGGCGCGCTTTGCAGCCACTCGCCGTTGGACATTTGAAGCGCGAGAACGTCCGGCGCAGCCTTCTGGAGTCCAAGGTCGAGCTGCGCGGGGCCGCCCGATTCTATCGTTGCCGTTGTCGGCTTGAGCGTGTACCCGATGGCACGGATGGTGATGTCATAAGTACCGGGGGTGAGCCGCTCCTGCGGAAAGCTGTACCGCCCTTGAGCGTTGGTGCTGACCGAAACCATGATGGTCGAGCCGCGGCGCTTCGCGCTTACCACAACGCCTTCCATTTTTCCTTCTTCGGGTGAGGATACGGTGCCAGCCAGCGCCGCCGGGCCGTGGTTTTGAGCCATCGCCGGATGGCTCGCTGAGATCGGCAAAGCCAGTAGGCCCATGCTCGCAATTGCGCCGAAGGACAACCTCGTAACAAGATTTCCAAGTCGTGTAGCGGTCGTCATCGAGCCCTCCCTGGCGGCGCAGCGATGCACTCCATTTTCATTCGACGATCTTGCTGGCAGGACCGAGAATATTGCGTCGGTCAGGGCTGATCAAGGGGAGCGAACGTTGCACCGCCGCCGAGCCGATTTTTCTGCTCGCTTCCGGGCTTGCGTAACAACGAGCGATCGAAGCGGCCGATGTCGGTTCCGGAAAATCGCCGTGGTCCAGGCTTCCGGATATGGGTGTAGGCTGCAAAAGGAACCTGCGGCTGCAGGCAGATTCTGGACGCTTGTCTGCTAAGGCTGGGCTGCAGTTCAGTTTTATTGATCGACAAAGAGGAGATGCGACGATGCGCGTAACCTGGAAGCGATTATTGTTCAGAGTCCCGGCTGTGGTGGCCGTCATCGGCATCGCCCTGCATCTTTCACTCGCCGGGGCCGTAGCGCAGACGGCCGGTGGGCAAGACAACAAGACCGCATGGGACAGTTACAAGAACCGTCCATCCCGCCCGTCAACCGACCAGCATCTGACCGATCCCGTGCTCGTCGGCGCGATTGATCTGCATGCACACAGCGACCCCGACAGCTACCCGCGTCAGTGGGACGGCTTCGACGTCGCCAAGCTGGCAAAGGATCGCGGCATGCGCGGCGTGCTGTTGAAGAATCATTGGACCGAGACCGCTGGCCTCGCGTACCTCGTGCGCAGGTACGGGACGCAGGGCATTGAAGTATTTGGAGGGCTGTCGCTCGATACGCCGGTTGGCGGGGTCAACCCGCAGGCGGTTCGCTATATGGCCGATGTCATCGGCCGCTACGGGCAGATCGTCTGGATGCCGACGCACGACTCGGAGCACGAGGTCAGATATCTCAAGGAGAATCGAGCGTTTGTCAGCGTGTCGCGCGACGGCAAGCTGCTGCCCGAGGTCCTCGAGGTCCTGTCGCTCATCGCGCAAAACGACCTCACGCTCGCCACCGGCCACGTCACGCCGGAAGAAGCGCTGATGATTCTCCGCGAGGCGAAGGATCGAGGCGTGCAGCGCATGATCGTCACTCATCCGCTGCTCGGGCCGCAGTCCACCTACATGTCTATCGATCAACTGGCTGAGGCGGCGTCGCTAGGCGCGTACATGGAGGTCACTGCCGGCACTGTGTACCGCGACACGCCGGCCCGGATGCGCGCGTTCGAAGCGATTCGTAAAGTCGGGCCGGCGATGACCTTCGTTTCTAGCGACAGCGGGCTCACCGGAGGACCCAATCACCCCGATGCGCTCGCGATGGCGGCGAAGGGGCTTCGCGAGGGTGGCTTCTCCGAGAGAGACCTTAATTTAATGTTCAAGGAGAATCCAGCCCGGCTCATCAAACTGCCGGTAATCCCGCAGTAACAGGAGCAGGAGCGCGCTCCGGTTACGTACCATAAACGATGCGCTACCGGATAGCCACGCCGGCCCACAGGACGCAAGGCCGCGCTTCAATGGAGCCCGACTATTCGTCGGTCGCAGAAAGGTCGCTTTGGCGACTCGGTTTTGCTTTTAGCCGCTGGCGCTTCCGCCAACGAGCGAATTTTCTGGCCTTTTGTTTGACTGTCCTCGGTTCGTGCTGATGGGGTCCGCTTCAGTAGAGAAGCCGCTTCCCTTTGGCGCCCGGCAAGAGCGCTTCTGCGCGCGCTGCATCGTCGATTCCCAGCCTCTCACGGTGATTATATTTGAAATCGGCTTCCCCGAGATAGCGAAACAAATGTTGCTCGCTGACGTGGTGGAATTGCCCGTACACGGCGCGTTTGAACAGGGCAAAGAACGATTCGACGGTGTTCGTGTGGTGAAAGCCGCCCGTTCGCACGTATTCGTCGGCGCTATGGTTCACGGTGCCATGGCCTGAAAACTCGCGGCCAAGCTTCTCGTAAACGGCGGCTTCGTCGGTCATCAGGTACGACTTGCGGCTAGCTTGGGTAACGATCGCCTCGCGAAGTGTCTTCGCCGTTACGTCGGCAACATGACGCGATCGTGCGCGGCCTTCGCGTTCAACAAGAGTGCCTCTTTTGAATCTTGAGTGGTGCAGAAGCCTTAAGGGCGCGCGGCCTTCGAGAGGGCCTTGATCGCTTGGATGCACTCTTGCGGGCGGCGGCAGCCGGTCAAGGGCGATTGGCGCGCGTTTAATCGCGCGCCAATCGCCGCTTAAGCGGTCGAGACCCTTGACCGGCTGCCGCCGCCCGCGACAAAGACCATCCAAGCGATCAAGGCCGCGAGTGATCGCGGGTTGGCCGCTTTTCACGTCCTGCCCCAATCGAAATTCAAAAGGCGAATGGAACGTCGAGTGGCGCCGCGACCGGCCTAAAGACTTTTATGGCGATCGCACATAATGCGATGTATCGCCTGCTTCCCTCCTTCGCAGACAAGCCGAGAATGCCGTGCGGTGCCGCTCGGTGACGCGCAAGGTTCCCGGAAGGCGGGCCGGAGCCGGCAGGGCTGCCCTGCGCGCGTGCTTCCTGTCGTATGGGTTATGCCACAAAGCGAAGCGTGCCCACCCGCTCTCGGAAGGCCGAGCGCTGGTGGGCACGGCGCGCTGAAGTCGGGCCTGCCCGACTTCGGCAGTCAATAGTTGCCGAAATCGGCAACAGCCGATTTCGGTTGCGCCTTTGCCCACCCTGCAAGTGATTCCAAATGACCGAGAGTCGCTGGGGTCTGTGTATCAGGAAAGCGTGAAGGCTGAGGGATCGGCAACTGGCGCCACGCCCAAGGCAACCGACAAGATCGCCAATCCGATCAAGATGATTGAAGCCCATACACCGAAAGCAATGTCAGCAGAAGCGGGCCGATCGCGCGTTGCAACCGGCGGATACAAAACTGTAGGTGAGAACAAGGTCATGCTCCGTCTCCAAATCGAGTGCTTGAACCTGACTTGGTGGCTGGACAGGGCCCTGTGGTTCGAATCCATTGATGCATGCGCCAACGCTGTTAACGCATCGCGCGCTCCGATGAGCGCAGAAGCTCGGCCGGCACACGGAGAACCTCCTGAAGGATTCCTGTGGATTATTGGGTATAGCCGCTCTTCACCCTTGCTCTGTTCAAACGACTCACACGACAATCGTCTTAGCTGGATGGAGGGTGCCGATGGGTCCCGTGCTGAGCCTCAGCCGATCCGAATACTCCGTAGTTTGGTTGCCCGCCGGGTCGTCCGTGGACACAACCATGCCTCCCGCAGACATGCCTCCGGCGGATAGCCTGAAAAACGATCCAGTCCCTGGCAATGAGGCTCTGCCGCCCCGAGACCGGCTCGCGGCGTCCCGCTTTGTTATGGCGTTTTGCATCGGGGTGGCTGCGACCTTGGCTTGGCAATCCTGCAGCGATGCGGCCAGACAGCTGGTGGGAACTCCGTCCGTGCAGTTCGGCGGCGGGGCAGCACGCGTTGCGCAGACCGGTCCTGACGTGATGATCTCACCGGCAACCTTCGGCGCTGCCACTGCCGAAGCGCAGTTTCTCGCCATGCCAGAGCAAAACGTCGATCAGCTTGCGGCTCCCCCGCGGCAGATAGACCCGAGCGTCGTGCAGGTCGCGTCCGCCCGGGAGCAGATTGCCCGCGATTTTGCCAGCCTGCAGCAGAGGGAGCGGCACGTCATGTCAGTGCCTCTGCCGCGGCCGGCGCCTGCGGAGACGCGAAAGCACGCTTCGCGACCGGCGACAGCATCGGCGAGTGCTGGCCCGAACGTCCATCACGCTGTCGCCTCGTCTGCGGCCGTTTGGTCGTCATCAGCGTCGCCAGTCTTGTCGACGCACCTTGATGCCGGCCGCAAGCGGATACGATCCTCCGCCGCCACCCCGAGAAGTTCGGCGCCTGAGCCGTTCAGCCAAGGCTTGGTCCTTGTTAGCGAAAGCCTGATATCGGCCCTGTCAAGGATCACCGGAATACAATTGTAGAATTGGCCGCGTGCGCCCTTTAATCACCGGCGCGACTTTGTGGTCGAAGCCCGTGATCCGTGGTCCAACTCCACCTTTCGGATATTGGGTTCGCTATTCGCCGCGGCTCCGTGAGCCGCCGCGGCTCTAAGCAATCGAATGCTGGCGCGCCGTCAGAAATCGGGCCTGACGGCGGTCGGGACCGCAGCGTCTTTTTCTGTACCGTATCTATATGGGTTTTCGGCACAGGCGCGTTCCGGCCAGTCACGGAAGACGCGCCGATAGGTTTTGGCCGCGGACCAAGCTGTTGTGAAGACGCCCTCATCTTCGACGGTGAATTGGAGCTGCAGCGCCTTGCCCCTATAGCCGGGGTCGGGAGCCCATCCTTCATTGACGGCGCCGCCGCGGATATTCTCTCTGCCGCCGCGCCGCCATGCTTCCCTCGCGGCTTCGTAATCGATGAGCCGGTAACGCTCCACCACGTGCAGCGCTTGAGTGTACGGCGTGCCGTACTGATCGACGGCCGAAAACGGCCCGATCTTTAATCCCACGGTGTCGACTACCAGGGTGTCGCCTTCGTAATGGCCCACAGAATCCCCATACCAGGAGGGCGGCACCTGCGCCGGATGAGGCGCATTCATGCGTATACGCCGCACTTCATGATCCTCATCATAGACCATCGTGATCTTGCCGGGCTGCTGCAACAATAGCAGTGCAGCGTTCGTGAAAATGAAGGGCACCCCTTGCGGCCAGCACTGGTTGCGAGGGCTCGGATAGCCCAACCCGGCGAGTGACATTTCGGCGTGCTTCTTAACGACCTCCGCGGCCTCGGGTCTCAAGATCGGGTTGGCATAATCGCCCACCAATTTTGTGTTGTCGCTGACGAGAGGAGCATTCGCAGCCGTTAAGGGCTTGCCATCGGGGTCGAGAGTTTGTCTCCGCCGCGCTTTGTTCACCACAGGGCCAGGGCCCGACGGCGGCGGCTCAATGCCATAGAGGTAGGGGTTGGCCCAAACGCCCGAGAGATCCGGGGGCGATGCGCCGGGTTGATTCCGGTCCTGCGTGAAGGCTGGAAAAGAGAACAGGGCTGCAGCCGCCGTCGTGGCGATGATGAATATTCGCATACCGGATTCCTCCCGTCAGGCGCCAGGTCGCGCATCACAAGCGATGCGCCCATTTCACGGAGAGTCGCGCCATTACGTTCGTGGCCCCCTGCGCCGTTGCAAGATGTTTAGCGGCGCTTAAGGTCGATGGGAACCCGGCTCGCACGGCGCAGGCCGAATGACGCCCCGCGCTTGAGCAAGCGGCGATAGCGACAGACATGCCGGGATCGTGGGGATCTTCAGCGTTTCCGGTCATGGGGGCGGTCGGGCGCACCGGCGACGATGCGTCCCGCGATGATCTCGAGCCGGATCGGCGATAATCCCTTCTCCCTCAATCATGACTGGTGCGCCTCAGGCTGAAGCACCTTCCGGAAATCCTTCGGACGAAGGGCGATGCTGGCCACAGTATGCCGATCAAGCTCGGCGAGGAATGCGCCGAGTGCGCGGCGCAGCACGGGCGGCAGACGGCAGCAGCCACCGATGACGCATTCGCTGCCGGTGGAGAAGCATTCCACAAGAGCAAAATCAGGTTCGGTGGTTCGCACGACGTCGCCGAGGCGAATGTCCTCAGCAGGCCTTGCGAGCGTCACGCCGCCCGCGCGGCCACGCACCGCCGCAAGGTATCCGGCGCGCGTGAGCGCGTTCACGACCTTCATCAGGTGAGCCCGGGAGATGCGGTAGGACGCCGCCATCTCCTCGATGGTCACAAGACGGCCGTCGGCCGCGTGCGTGTACATGAGCGCCCGCAGCGCGTAGTCGGTGAACCGTGTGAACTGCATGGTCGCCCTGCGGCGTTTGAAATAGATTCATTATTGACATATCTTTTCGAGTCGAGCAAGCTCGCAAAAGATACAATGGCAATGCATCTAAAGATCGTGCCCGGTCCTTTGGATGCTGCCGACAATCATCGCCGGCCTCGAGCCGTCGCGCATAAGAGGGAGGAATTGATGCGCTGCGATGGGCTGCTGTTCACCTGTGGCGTGGCCTCTCGGCGAACGTCCAAAGATGTCAGCAGGAACCCGGACAACTCGTTGAGACCTGGGGGCGGCCGGTGAAGCTCAGAAGCGCAACGCGATGGCTCCTGCGACTGGGATTGCTCCTCGCGCCTCTTCTGGTGGTTGCCGTTCGTGGCGGTCAATGGCGATTCTGTGTCCTCACAGATGAAGCGGCTCGTGGACGGGTGCTGGCTCGGACGACCTGCACTGCGGCCTGCCACAGCATTAGCCCGGCCGAGGTCGATCCGAAGCAGTCCAATCCCGGCCCGAATCTCCAGAACGTCTATATGTCGCTCGCGGGCACGACCCCGGCGCCGCTGGATCCAACGGATGTCTACCACCATCCCCTTCCCCCTTTGGCTGCTGCGCGGGATGCCGGGATTGTCTGGACTGACGAAAATCTTCTTGAATACCTCAGAGGCCCGAAGGCGTTTCTCGACAGGAAAACGGGGCACGACTTCAAAGACTCCCTGTTGTACATGCCTCTTTCCATTCGCGAGGAAAGCGAGCGTCGATCCGCGGTCGCTTATCTTAAAGCCATCAAAGGCCACCCCGAATGCGACTGACGTCCCATGCGCACCGTCAAAGGCGACGGCTGTCGGATTTATGTCACCGAGGCAGCGCACCCGTTCGTCCGCCTCGTTGCGGCGCCCTTCAACGCTCACTTGCGAAAGATCGGACACGGCACTACCCGGCGGCCGGGCAAGGCCGGAAGCATCTGCGAGTCACGGCGCGATTGGCCGCGATTCAGGACGGACGCGGCGCCGTAACGACGACCGGCCCGCGACGGGCTCACCCGTCGCGGGCCGATGGAGTTGTCCTTAAGCGACGTCGATCAGATGTGCCGTTCAACCCGCCAGCGGGTTCGGCCGGATCTGCAGCTTGAACACCTTCGGCTGAGCCTCGACGCCGCCTTCGCCGTGGAAGTTGGTGCGGGTGCCGGACGTGGTCCACAGGCCTCTGCCCTTCCAGCCGGCGTTCGGATCGTCGATGCGGCCGTCAGCGTTCTTGGTGAAGAAGCCCATCGGATACGGAACCCGCAGAGTCACGAATTTGCCGTCGACGATTGCGGTCAGCGATTCTCCGCCATTGGTGGAAGCGATCGGCACGTTCTCGCCGAGGCCGAGGGTGTTGTAGCGATCGACCCAGACATAATAGGCGTGCTCGGCGCTGCCCTGGTCGGTCACGCCCTTGAACTGCGGGCCTGGGAACTTGTAGAGAGTCCAGCCCTCCGGACACAGCTTGCCGGTGATGGCCTCCGGTCCGTTGATCGGCCGCGTGCACTTCCTGCGGTCGAAGCTCGCCATGTGGCCGCTTGAGAGCACCGTCCACACCACGCCGTCCGTGGTGAGATCGATGCCGCGCGAGCCATAGCCTTCATCCGGCGGAACAAACAGCTCGGCAAGCGCCGTTTCGCTCGGGTTGTCGCCGGGAATAAGGTGGATGATATAGCCGGGCTGCTCCATGCGCGAGAAGCCCACGTCCATCGACTGGCCCCACACGGTATTGTCGACCGGGCTCGGCTGCACGCCGTAGAACGCCGCCATCACGCGCTTGTCCTTGGACGGGTCGAGCGGCTGATTGGCTTCCACATAGGCGTCGCGTTTGCCGTTGCCGTTGGTATCGACGATGATCGGCGTCCAGCCCTGCGCCTTCACTTCGTCCCCGGTCTCTTCATAAAGCCTGGTGTTGAGCCAGCCGACCACGCCGCTTTGCGGGCCGCCCTGGCTGATCCACAACGTGTTATTGGCGTCGTGGCCGAAATAGAGGTGGTGGGTGTTGAAGCAGGTATTGATGAGCGACCACTTCTGGGTCTTCGGGTCGTACATCGAGAGCTGACGCCCGGAGGTCGCAAGCGGCGCCACTTTGGCGGAAGGATGGTCAGACCCCTGCTTGCAGAAAGCTGGGTTCTCGTCGGGCCGCAGCTTCGCCGTAAACCACACCCGCCCCTTCTCATCCATGATCGGATTATGGATCGAGGTGTGGCTGTCCCAGATCGGATCCTCGCCCCAGTAGACCGAGGGTCCCATGGTGTTTTCCTTGGTCGAGGGCGTCTTCGGATCAAGATAAGGATGCTTGATCATCGTCGTCGTGTTCTTGACCGGATCGAGCACCGGCACGAGGTCGGCGGCTTCTTCGGGCGAGCCGTAGATCAGGCCATTGGCGTTGAGCCGCGGGTTGCGCTTATCTGACGAGATGGCGTCGTGGAGGTAGATCTTAGGCGTCGACCAGTCCCACATGGTGATAACCACATTGCGCTCGATGCCCTTCGGCCGCTCCGGCCTGGCGAACGGCAGTTCGCCCTTGGCGATGCGATCGGTCCAATCGGCATAGAGCGACAGACCTTTGGCGGGGCCGAGCCGGTTGATGGCGAGCGCCATGTTGGCCATGGCCTGGCCGGACTGGATGCGCCGCTCCCAGGCTTCGGTGGAATTCTTGAAGGTGCCGAGCTTCGACGAGAGATGGCGAACGCCGTTCGAGCCGAGCGCGTGGCACGACTGGCACGCATTCTTCACGGTGTCGATCCAGAAGTTTTGCGACTTCATGAATTCCGGAATGCCGTTGCCCTTGGCGCCGGTGCCCGGGAACTGATCCTTTCCCGGTATCTCAAGCATCGCGTACCAGTACATGCCGGGATAATATTCCGCCGCCGCGGCTTCGCTCGGCGCTGGCGTCGCAGTGAGATTGACAAGCTTGCCGGGAGCGCTCTGCACCTTGGGGGAATCAACGAGCCCGTAGCCGCGCACCCAGATGGTGTAATTCGCCTTGGGAAGGTCCGGAATCACATAGCGGCCCTGATCGTCGGTCACCACGATCTTGGCGAATTTGGTCGAAAGATCATTGGTCTCTGCAATGACCCACACGCCGGCCTCGGGCCCGCGCGGTCCGGTCACGACACCGCCGATGTCGTCGTCATCGATTGCGACGGCTGCCGCCTGCGCCCGTACCTCGTTCGGCGCAGCGGCCCCAAATGCCGCCAACACCGTTGCGGCAGCGCCCAGATACAATGCCTGTTTGATCGTCATCTTCCGCTCCGTTGTCGCGTCCAGCCCTCCGGACTGACCCGAAGTCCGGATGCTAGCAACTAAAGGGCGGGCGGGTAAGGCGGTCGCAGCAGCATTCGACGTCGATATGCACGACGCAGAATGCGCGACGCAGAGGGGCATATCGGGTATTCCGGGGCGGAAAATCAAGTTGATGGTGCGCTAGCGGCGACAGGGAGCTTTGGCTGACCGTGACGGGCCACGCGGCGCCACGCGGGCGCCATAATGCGTCGCCACCCGATAAAAATCGCGCGACGCTCAAGTCGGGCGGACGGTGCGAAGATGTGGATGTCCTGCCGGCTGTGTCACGCCAGCTTACTGCGCAGCAACAACCGACAGAGGAGAGAAATGCTTTCGCAGTGCAATCACTCCCTCACTCCCTTGCGCTCCGCGATAAGCGAGCGGCCCTTTGGCCGGTTTCGAATCGTCGATGGAAGGAGCGGCCATCCCGACGATTGCACTTGCAATGCGCGTCGGAACTTGAGTGTCATAAATCACAGTAAAATAAGGGCAAAATGAACACTAAATGAATGCGGGCAACGTTGAAAAGACCAAATTGGCGACAATTATTAATCACTAGGCGCAGCCTGCCGAGGCAGCGCACCTAAGGCAGAGCTGGCCGCGAAAGCAAACTGCATCAGTGAAAAACGCATTGGGGCGATGATGATCGAAGGAGCTCTCACGATGCGAACAGTGTTGATTGTCGGTTTGACGGCGGCGGCCATCGGGTTCGCCGGAGTCTCAGGAGCGTCGGCCGCGCCGGTCGACGGCGCCGTCATCAACGACCTTGCGACCGCGACTGATCACGTCACGCCGGTCCAGTGGGGCCACTGGGGATGGGGCAGCCGCGGGTACCACTGGCGCTGGGGCAGCTACGGCGGCCATTGGCGATGGGGCAGCTATGGCTATGGCGGTCATTGGCGATGGGGCAGCCGCGGGTACCATTGGCGCTGGGGCAGCCGCGGGTGGTACTGAACCGGCCAATCTGACGGCTCAATAGGAGACGGGCCGGTCGCCGACCGCGGCCGGCCCGTTGATTTCGCGCCAAGACGAGGCGCAACCCTCCGTGGGGAAGACGCTTCGTGTGCCGGAAAGCAACGTCGAAAAGACCAAACTGGAAAGCACTTAATATATCAGCAAGCAAATCTGCCCATAAAGATAGCCTCGAAAGCAGAAGCTCCGGTCAAACTCGGCGCATCTGCAACAGCGTATTGGGGGCGATTGCGATCGTGAACAGGCGATGATTTAAGGAGATATCGCAATGCGAAAGATCTTGATTATCGGTTTGGCAATGGCGGCCGCCGGGCTCGCTGGAACATCGCCAGCGTCGGCCGCACCGGTCAACGGCGCAATTATCGGCGATCTGGCGACCGTGACCAGCCCCATCACCACAGTGCAGCATTGGCGATGGGGCAGCTACGGCCGGCATTGGCGATGGGGCAGCCGCGGCGGTCACTGGCGATGGGGCAGCCGCGGCTGGCGCAGGTATTGACCTGCCGAAGCTGTTGGTCCCATGGGTGACGGCGGGAACGGCTCCAGGACGACCCCTGAGCTTGTCGAAGGGCGTGGCCGCCCTGCTTGCGCGCCGCGCGGCCATGAGGGGATTGGTTAAGCTCTCCGTCACGTCGCCAGAAGGGGGCGACCACGAAGGTCGCCCCTGCAATCTTTGCTTCACCGCTTCCCGTTCTTCCTCGCGCTCGTGCGGGGCGCGCCCAAATCCTCATCCGCGGGCTCTGCCTCGAAGCACCCGTAATAGCTCGCGGCTCGGACCCGGGCCCTCGCACATTTGTCGACGCCATAGAGATCGCTTTCGGTCCGATAAAGCGCGTACGGTTTGATCAGGTAACGGACCTCGCCGCTCGGCGAACTGCCGAAACGGTCGATCTTGCCCTTGAGGCCGGGAGAGACTTCGAGAATAGCCTGCCGCAGCGTTTCGCCTGCGATGAAATTATCGGGCAGTTGGTCGAACGGCCCGTCGAAATACGTGTTGAGGCGGTAGTTGCTCTCGTAAACGCCGACGAGAATCTTGCGGTTGAGATGATGATCCCGGTAGAACGCAAATCCCGTGCGTTTGCCGATGAGGATGCGCGCGCTGCGCCGGGTCGGGAAGAATTCGTCGGCAACGTTGACGGTCTCGTCGAGAATGTAGTGAAAGACCTTCAGCTTGGAATTGTAGACGAGGAAGAAGCGAATGGCCGACTCATCAAAGATCGGACCGATGAAGGTTTCGCCAGGCGCCAATGCGCCGCCCGGCGGCTTAACCTGCGATAGATCGTTGAGCGCGAAAACGACGCTTTTTCCGCCATACGAGAGGCGATAGACCAGCCGATCAAGCTTTTCGACGTCGACCCCGCGGGAGCCGTCAAGAACGACGTGCGTCAGCGGCGAATCCGGGCGCCATTCCGACCAGTCCTGATAGTAGACGAAATGCACGGTCACCTTGCCGCCGTCGCCTAGCTCGATCCTTATATTTCCGGCATACGGCACCCCGCGCTGAATGAAAGTGAAATAGTAATAATTTTCGGTCGGATAGACCTTCACCCGATCGGGAAGGCTGTTCAAAACAAAGGCGAACACGGCCATCGGATCGTCAGCGGCGAGCGACGTTGCTTGGGTGACCTCCTCCACATAGGCCTCGTTGGTGTGAAGTTTTGGCGGTCCCGCGTCTTGCCCGGCTGCGATACGAATCGCGGCAAGCACAACCAGAGCTGTACAAAAGCCCGCGCAAACCGTCTTGCAGAAGGACCTGAAGCTTGGCCTCTTGAACATAACGGCTACCCCTCGCATCGCACGGCACCGCCGAATGTTATCAGATCGCGTTTCGGTGAGATCGAATCACTTTCCTCGCCGTCATAGCCGCGCAATGACACCCCGCCGCGTTACGCGGCGGGGAACCCGTCGTCGCGGCCATGACTCCGAATAAATGGCTCGATATGAGCGGAACGCGCTCCAGCATCGTTTCGAATTGATTGACGTTTGTAGGGCGGCGCAGCACCGATCGGCAGACGTAGAAAACGGCGGGGAGCCTGATCCCCGCCGTCGCCGCAACAATAAGATCGCGGCGTCATTCCGCGTTATTGCGGGCGGTCGTTTTTGCGTCGAGGGTCAAGATCGGCGCCGCGGGCTCCAATTGCAGCTCCGCCGAGGGCAGTTCTTCGGCAGAGAGTTCTTCGCCGGCAGTTTCGCTTTGACCAGGGGCCGCAATCGTCACGGACTGGACGACTGCCGCCACAATGGCGTCGGCAGACTGCCTGTGGGGCGCCACGAGAGCGCCGGTCGTGGTTTCCGCATCGCGATCCAATACCGGCACAGGCGCGGGCGCCGGCATCGGTTGTGCGGATGATGCTTCCTCGCGCTGCCCGTCATGTGCTCCGGGAGCCGCAACAGTCACCGTCTGGACAACCGCAACCGGAACGGCATCGAGAAATCGGATTGCCGGCGCTGGCTCGGTCGCGGACAGATCGCCTTCACTGAAATTTGTCGACCCCTCATCGACCACCTCAGGCGGCACATTGTTGACGATGCAGTTGTCCGCGCCGTCGCTGTATAATACGCAGTGTGCACTATCCAGGCGCTCGATGCCGCTTGCGCCGGGGTCAGCCGCAAGGACCGGCAGTGCGAAAGCCTCTGCGTCAAGCTCATCGGCAGAGACAGGAGAGCCTGCAGAAAACGTCACGAGTGCAAACAGTCCCAGGAAACAGCCAACGATTGTCTTCATCGTCCTACTCCACGCTGCATAGGCGAGAGGCTGCTGTGAAACGAATTGTTCGCGGTCGAAAGGTTGATCCGACCGCCAAGTGGATTCATCGGCGACATCAGCAGAACCCTCGCGAAGATGATGAAGCGGTGCGGTTAAGGAACTATTTTCGATGCTGAAAACTTTGCCGCCGGGAGATCACCTCATCGTGAGCGCGACCAGATGCGGCTGACCGACGAGGAAGAGGCGATGTGGGCCGGCGACCTCGGTCCAGCCTTGCAGTGGGCGATCGGCCATCAGATCCGCGTCGGCCGCTATTTCGGCGCCCGCGATTTTGTCGAAGTGAGCCAGGCCCATGTGATGGCGGACACTGAGTCGCTCGGGGTGGCGGGCGTCGAATGGTTCGAACGCCTGGCCGGACTGCCGGACGAACATCGGCGCCTCCGCATTCCCACCATCACGGACCCCCGCGGCGCGGATTTCGCCGCCGCCGATCGGCTCAGGCACGAGCCCTGGATGCTTGACCTCGAACGCCGCACCATCGTGGCATTCGAGGCGCTGGGCGTGCTGACGACGAATACCTGCATCAATTACCAGACCATCATGCCGCCGGTCCGGGGCGAGCACGTCGCCTATGGCGACACTGGCGTCGTCATCTACTCGAACAGCGTGTGCGGCGCGCGCTCCAACTTCGAGGGCGGGCCGTCCGCTCTGAGCGCGGGGCTGACCGGGCGCACGCCGCGCTACGGCTATCATCTCGACGAGCGGCGCCGGGCGACGCTTACCGTCAACGTGACGTGGACCCCGCGCGCTTTCAACGACTGGGGAGCGCTTGGCGGCATCGTTGGCCGGCTGGCCGGCGACTATTGGCAGGTCCCGGTCCTGCTCGGCATCGAACGCGTCCCCGGCTCAGATGAGATGAAGCATTTTGGCGCGGCGCTCGCGAGCTACGGGTCGGTCGCGCTCTTTCACATGGCCGGCATAACGCCCGAGGCGCACCGCCTTGAGGACGTTGTCGTTCCGGGAGCGGAGACGCGGGCATTTGCAGTGGGCGAGCCCGATATCCGCGCATTTCAGGAGAGCTACACGCGAAAAGTCGAGAAGGTCGACGTGGTCGTGTTCTCTGCGCCGCAGCTCAGCCTGATGGAAATACGGCGCGTGGCCGAACTCATCGATGGGCGGCGCGCGACTATACCGCTGCTCGTTGTCACCAGCCCGCAGGTCAAGCCGGACGCCGACCGCATCGGCCTTACGGCGCGGATCGAGGCGGCGGGCGGCCTGGTGCTGTCGGGCATGTGTTTCTACCAAAGCTACGCCCGCGAGATGGCGAAGGCGAACGGCTGGAAGCGGCTGGCGACGAACTCCGCCAAGCTGGTGAACATCATCAGCGGCTACGGCTACACGCCGGCGCTGTTGTCCATGGAGGCCTGCGTCGATGCCGCCTGCGCTGGCGGACGGATTGCGACATGAACCATGAAGCGTTGTGTCGCCCTTCACCTCTGCCGGCAGGGGACCCGGCGGGAGAGAGGTGCGCGGCGCTCGCCCAACGTCATCGGAAAGAAGCACCGGCATGACCAACCGAAATGACAGCGGCTGCGGCAAAGTCTTCTGCGCCGCGGCCGGAATGGGCGCGAAGCGGCAGGGTCGCGCCCTCGTCGCCAAGGACGGTTTTTCGGCGCGCTATGATCTTGACCGGGTGCGAGGGGTCTTTTCGCGGCCCGAACACAAGCTCGCCGGCGAGAGCTATGTGGGCCGCGTGCTGGTCCTCGACGCCGCCAAGGGCGGCGTCGCAACGGCGTGGATGCTTTACGAAATGAAGGCGCGCGGCGTCGTGCCGGCAGCCCTTGTCCTCAACGCCGTCAACCCCATCATGGTCCAGGGCGCGGCTTTCGCGGATTTCACGATGATCTCAGGTTTCAATTGCGATATTACGCAGGTCATCCCCAACGGGGCCCTGGTGGAGGTCGATCCGCTAGCCGAGCGTCCACTCATCCGAATTGTTTCAATTTGATTTGGAATCTCCCATGGACTCTGGTCGACCGATTCCCTGAGTGTCCGTCCGGGAAGATATTGAATCCATTGAATCAGTTGTGGTTCAAGAGTAGCGGGCTGATTCGTGGGGGCACGATGTGGACGCCACAGAACCGCAAACGCTATGACCGCAGCCAATTGCGCTATCCGAGCGATTCTGACCGACGACGAATGGGCGCTGATTGCGCCATTGAAGGCTCGCCAAAGACTGGGAGAACCTCAATCGCAAGGGCCTCGCATTCTTGCGCCTCGCCTCAATTCGCCTCATGCTGCGAAAGCTTTGCAATCCCAGCTAATGTTTCCGGACAGACTCTTACATGTCCGTATCCTTGAAGCCGATGCAATGGACGCTGCGGGCGAGACGCTCGCGGTCCCACAATGGCCTCTCCGCCCGTTACCGCCCGCGCGACTCGTGCCAGAGCAAGAACATGCCCGATCCCACGACGACCGCCGAACCTACAAGCAGTGTGGCGGATGGTACGTCGCCCCACACCAGCAATCCCAATATAATCGCCCACACGAGTGAGAAGTAATTGAAAGGCACCACGGCCGAGGTGGGGGCGAGATGGAGCGCGCGCGTCCACAGATATTGGCCGAGCGCGTTAGCGAGACCGTTTGCCGCCAGGGCGCCCCAGTCCGCGAGGGTCGGCGTCACCCAGCCGAACGGCAAAGCTGCGGCGAAGAAGGCCGTCAGGAACACCATCTGATACATCGTCAATGTTTCGGCCGACTCGGTCGCCGTCATGCGGCGCACGCCGACCGTAACGGTGCCGAACAGGACCGCGTTGGCGAGCGCGAACAGCGATCCCGCCTGGAGTGTATCAGCACCCGGCGACGTAACCAGCAGCACGCCCATAAAACCGACGATCAGCGCGCCCCAGCGCACCGGGCCGACGGTCTCCTTGAGGAACACG